>Ga0265797_10000070_pt1 | contig 222909 bp, 246 predicted proteins | sample P2T30metagenome_FD_192433 | JGI IMG/M metagenome (GOLD analysis project Ga0265797, IMG submission 192433) | Plant litter microbial communities from East Loma Ridge, Irvine, California - P2 T30 | ecosystem: Environmental > Terrestrial > Plant litter > Unclassified | place: USA: California...
CGCCCCGGTGCGAAGCTGCACAAGAAGGAGATCGTCGAGGCCGCTACGGTCATCGAAACTCCTCCGGTACGAGAACTGGCGCCAATACCATTCATGGCATGCGCTGATCCGTACAATTTCACAGATGATGGCAGTTGGCTTGGTCGGCTACATCGAGACTCCCCGTGGACTCCGCTCGTTGACCACTGTGTGGGCTGAGCACTTGTCCGACGAGGTCAAGCGTCGCTTCTACAAGAACTGGTACAAGAGCAAGAAAAAGGCCTTCACCAAGTACGCCAAGAAGCACTCCGAGGAGGGTGGCAAGAACATCACCCGCGAGCTCGAGCGCATGAAGAAGTACTGCACCGTTGTCCGCGTCCTCGCCCACACTCAGATGTCCAAGACCCCCATCCGCCAGAAGAAGGCCCACCTCATGGAGGTCCAGATCAACGGTGGCTCCGTCGCCGACAAGGTCGAGTTCGGCCAGGGTCTCTTCGAGAAGCCCATCGAGATCTCCAGCATCTTCGAGCAGAACGAGATGATCGACTGCATCGCCATCACCAAGGGTCACGGTTTCTCTGGTGTCACCAGCCGTTGGGGCACCAAGAAGCTTCCTCGCAAGACCCACAAGGGTCTCCGCAAGGTCGCCTGTATCGGTGCCTGGCACCCTAACCACGTCCAGTGGACCGTCGCCCGCGCCGGTCAGGACGGTTACCACCACCGTACCTCGGTCAACCACAAGATCTACCGTATCGGCAAGGGTGACGACGAGGGCTCCGCCTCCACCGACTTCGACGTCAGCAAGAAGCGCATCACACCGTATGTTTCGATATCCACATTTGCAGCACGAATCGCTTTACTAACGCATTTTCCAGTATGGGTGGCTTCGTCCGCTACGGTGAGGTCAAGAACGACTTCGTCCTCCTCAAGGGTTCCGTCCCTGGTGTCAAGAAGCGTGTCATGACCCTCCGCAAGTCCATGTTCGTCCACACCTCCCGCCGCGCGCTCGAGAAGGTCGAGCTCAAGTGGATCGACACCTCGTCCAAGTTCGGTCACGGTGCTTACCAGACCCCCGCCGAGAAGAAGCAGATCGAGGGTACCCTCAAGAAGGACCTCGAGGTTGCCGCTTAAATGCGATCTTCTCGTTAGCTTGGTCGAGTTTGTTACGTGGCGTTCATGTTCGGGGGAAAGCAAAGCCTGCTCAGGTAGAACAACCCAAAAGAATACCAAATTTGCCTCTGAATACGTTAAATGATACCCTTTATACTTGGATTCTTGCGCTCTCAATCTTGTGACATGTGACGTTTGAAATTCCTTGTGATTGTTTAGACACTTGAATATATCGGGGACTGCCTCTCCATCCCCTGTCTAATGGACGGGAACGATACCGACTCCAATCACAACAGCAATATGGAAGCTTAGCAGCGTCCCTTGGTCCTTCCCGTCAAGGGATCAATATAGGCCGCCACCTCCGGTGAACGTACTAATTCGGCTTGCCATTCAAGTCTGTTATTCGGGGTGAACAACGGGTACAGTCATTGGATCATGCCGTCGCCACCTTGGGCGTTTCGTGTTTTCGTGACATTGGAGTGAGGGTATTCATGGCTTCTCCGGTCGTAGTATGGTCTGATCCAGGAGTAACCACTTGACGATTGATCACTTCGATATCCGATGAATTTATGAAACAGTACAATACGCCATGAACTCCAGGACCTACTTCTCGATTGACCACATACGATAAGTTTCATACAACTAGCAAATACTAGGGCTGTTGTTCTGTTGAAAAGAATATGTCAGCTTGAGAGGGAAGGTAGGGTTAGGGTCAGATCAAATCGCTTTCACATGGCAAGATCGAGCTTGTCCCACCTTTCCTTCTTCTCTCCTACACACACCCAAACCCAACAACACAATAATCGCCCATCATGGACGCCGCTGCAATTGAGCAGATGAACAAGATGCGCGTGTCGCTCGGCATGGCGCCTCTGCCAGTGCCGGGCGGCGGTGCCGGACCCGAGTTCAAGCAAAAGGACGACGGAGACAGCGAAAGCGAAGAAGACAACATCAGCACTCTGGACAAGCGACAGGCCGCCGCCGGCGACAACTGGCAGAGACTCGAGGCCGAACGACAAGAGAAGATCGACCGCGAAAAGCGCAAGGAAGCTGCAAAGAAGGCGCGCGAAGCGAGCCAGCGCCACGCGAAGATCGAAGGCAAAGGACTTGGTGATGCAGGCGAGGGCGATGAGCTGGACACACGCGCATGGCTTATGCAGCAGAAGAAGCGACAGAAGAAGATCGAGAAGGCGCGCAAGATGGAGGCGGAACTTGCGGAGCGCGAGCGCGAGATGCAGGCTGAATACACTTCGAAGGATCTCGCTGGCGTCAAAGTGGCGCATGAGGCAGACCAGTTCGACGAGATGACTGGCGAGCAAATCCTTACGCTCAAGGATGCCGAAATTGGCGTTGATAGCGAGGAAGACGAGTTGGAGAACCAGGAGCTTAACGCGAAAGATAAGCTAGAGGAGAAGCTGCGATTGCTGAAGAAGCGACCGGACTACGACCCTACTGAACAGGAGGAAGTCAAAGGCGTGCTGTCGAAATACGACGAGGAGATCGACGGCAAACAAGCGAAGCGCTTTACGCTTGATGGCAAGGGCAGCGCCGTTGAAAGCAAACGCAAAGCTCTAGATGCGAGTGGTGAGGGCAAGAGCAAAGGCGTCAAGATTAACCTCGATATCTTCCAAGACGAGACCCCAGTTTCGGATTACGTCGATCCATCTACTGTGAAGGTGAAGAAGCCCAAGAAGAAGAAGGAGAAGAAGACACGACAAAAGGCCGCCGACGAGGATGACATATTCCCAATCGCTGAACAGACGACAGCGCCTCAAACAGACAGCAACGTCATGGACATAGACGGCACCCAGAGCACCTCAGGTCCAGCTAGCAAGAAGAGGACATTTGATTTCGAGGATGATGACGATCTACAAGCCAAGCTTGCAGAACAGAGGCGACAAGCGTTGAAGAAGCGCAAGAAGATGGATGGCGCCGAGCTCGCAAGACAGATGCGCGAAGAGATGCCTGTCGATGAGGAAGAGCCGGAAGAGGGTGGATTGATGATCGACGAGACCACAGAATTCGTTGCAAACCTCAAGAAGCCTGAAGAGCGGGAAGAAGACTCGGATCGGGAGCGTCGAGCACGGCAGCAATCTCACGGACCACCCGCCGCTAATGCAGAAGACGGAGACGGCGATGAGACAATGGCTGGACAATCATATGCAGAGGTGGCAGACGCAGAAGAAAGGGCTGCTCGCGCAAGCAGAGAGGCCAGCACACCTGTTGCAGAGGCAACAACCACAGGTCTCGACGAGGAAGACAGCATGTCTGGTCAAGGAATGGCTGCTTCACTAAACCTTCTGCGAAAGCGCGGTCTCGTCTCAGACGGCGCGGGTGGCGAGATCGCTGAGAGAGACCGCAAACGCAACAAGTTCTTGGCCGACAAGCAGAGCCTTATCGAGGAATTCGACCAGCGTGCACGCGATCAGCGTGAAGCCGAACGCCATTCAGGCCGCTGGGAAAAGATGTCCAACAGAGAGCGCGACGAATTTGCGCGCCGACAGAACGAAATGCGTGAGCAGTACCTCAGCAAGCTTCAAGCCGAGATGTTCAACCGTGAATACCGCCCCGACGTGAAGTTACAATACCACGACGAATTCGGCCGCAGCATGAACCAAAAGGAAGCCTTCAAGCACCTGTCACACATGTTCCACGGCAAGGGAAGCGGCAAGCAGAAGACCGAGAAGAGACTGAAGAAGATCGACGACGAGAAGAGGAACATGGCAAAGGGCGTACTGAATGTTGGCGACGAGGGCGGCATGATGAACGTGCAAGGCAGAGAGGGCAAGCGCCAGAAGACTGCTGGTGTCAGACTGCAGTGAGGTTGCAGTGTCTTGGAACAAACTTCCAAGGTCAAAGGTTAGTTCTCAATCCCTGATAGCCCGAAATTGAACGATTCGATATTCATAAGACATCTAGACAATCTGTTTCAGCCGACCGTCGTGGACTCAGGTAAGTGCAGACCTTATTGTTGTTGTGATTTTACTGTAAGCTTGCACGAAAGGTAGGTGTCATTGTTGAACCTGTTGCGGTGATGCTGTGTTGCCAACGTCTGCCATCTGTCGAAACTTATGGGCATCTGTGAAGTCATGTATAATGAATGTAATCAGGTGGCCGCTCTTGAGTAGTGGATGCATGAGTGTCTGCCTGCAAACGTTGTTTCCGTTTCTCGCGGAGTTGCCAGTGTATGGAGTCTCATTGGTGAAGTGAAGGATGAGCTTGGACAATAACGATCATGACAATACGTAGAAAGCGCGAGACATCCCAATATATAGCACGTACAAATACACTACCTCACAACTTGACTCTCATCTCACTCATCTAATCCATCGGACTCGCATTTCAAAAACATACCAGGCGATAATCTCTCAGACAGGCGCAGGACTCAGTCGTCGAGGCGTTCAAATTCCCATCTAAAACGCGTGTGCCGTGGCCGAAGCTCGAAAGTGCAAAAGCCTCGCGACGCGCTTTCCAGACTCCTGCGCCGCCACCAACATCACAGCAGCAAACAACACAACTTACTGTCTAGCTTTGACCACTCGGAACTCTCCAACCACAGGAACTGGACAATCAGCACTGCAAAAAGAAAAACGCGCAATCATGGCTCCTTCCAAGGCCAACTCCCCGGAATACGCGAAGGACGAGAAAGTGCTCTGCTTTCACCTCGAACTCCTGTATGAGGCCAAGGTACTCGATTCAAAGCCCAAGGACCCCAACGACAAGGGTGATGGTTACGTGTACAAGATCCACTACAAGGGATGGAAGAACACGTACGTTTTTTGTTACCCTGTCCTTTTACTTTTCGTATCTGTCAGTTTCGCATCAAGCGCGACGGCAATTGCGACTGCCACGATCATCAAGCGTTGCGGTCACGGCGCGATGATGGTACTGTTGCATCGTGTGTACTACGGAGGCCGCGGTCTTGATATCAGACGTCCACTGGTTTGAACGAGATGTCAAGCTATGCCGCAAGCAACAGCGCGAACTCCAAGGCGACATGCTAACCATTTCGGCAGGTGGGATGACTGGGTCTCGCAAGAGCGCATCCGCAAGCTCACAGATGAGAACAAGGAACTAGCGGCCAACTTGAGGAAAGACATGGACGCGCAGCGCCGTGCAGCTTCTGGCAAGCCTTCATTAGCCTCTGCGACCAAGAAGCGCGGCCTCGGGTCTGAGGCGGCAGGCTCATCGGCGAGAGGCAGCGAGGACAGGAGTTCTGTTGCTCCGCCACCGCCACCTAGGGGTACGAAGAGAGCGCGCGAGATCGAGGGTATTGACAAGGTATGTTCCTACGCTTCTTTGGTGCTCTGAAATCCTCCATGGCCGCTTTTTGCCATCAGCACAGCCGAGATGCGACCGCAAAACGAGCTTTACACCACACCTTAGCACCACATCGTATTACGCTGAGATACACTCTGTATCATTCCACACCGACAGCATTACACGCTCGATGACTGACTCAAGGCTTTACAGGAAGATGAGTTCATGCGCAGACCCGCAGTAAAGATCTTCATCCCCGATGCTCTCAAATCCATTCTCGTAGACGACTGGGAGAAAGTCACCAAGGAGAACAAAGTAGCGCCAACACCCGCTCCCATCTCCGTCACACAGTTCCTCAACGAGTACGAGGAGTCTGAGATGGCACATCGCCGCCCCGGCTCGGCAGACGCCGACATCCTCGAGGAAGTCATCGCAGGCGTCAAGGAATACTTCAACAAAGCTCTCGGACGCATCCTTCTCTATAGGTTCGAGAGGAATCAGTACTTTGACTGGCACAAGCAGCTCGAGAAGGGCCACGGCGAGCACGCGGGCAAGACTCTGTGCGACATCTACGGCTGCGAGCACTTGCTCCGACTCTTTGGTAAGATCCTCCCTACTATCTGCAATTCACCCAAAGAACGTACTGACAAATCCCACAGTCGCAATGCCAGACCTCGTCGCACACACCAACATGGATGCCCAAGCCGTCAGCCGGCTCCGTGAAGAGCTGTCAAAGATGACTCAGTGGCTTGCAAAGCGCATCGAGCGCTACCTCTCGATCGACTACGAGCATGCAGGCCAGGACTATGTTGAGAGCTCGAAGGGTGTCGCGTAGGATGCGAAGGCCCTTGCAGAGTCTCAGGAAGAGTCCCAGTAAGACCCCAACGGCGTTTCGGCTGCTCCTTATTTGATTCAATGATTTGGTATGGTGTTGGCGTAGGGATAGCATCATCGGCGTCCGGCAGGTCTGCTAAGAAGTGCTATATTGAATTAGGCGGTAGCGATAGGTCTCCGGGACAGAACTTGTTGCTACTGATACTGTAATATTAGATACACTGAAATCGTTTTAGCTACATGAGAGAGCTCCGATGGTCCATCGTCCTTGATATGAACCAGCTGTCATTCAGCTCGTAGCCTCGTACCATCTTAGGTCTTGACTGAGTAAATAGTGGGATTTGTTAAAGAAATCCACTCGATGCTTTTCGCATCTACCTTCAAGCCGATGATCGCAAGTGGCCCATCAACAGACCATCCGGCTTCAGCAAAGCATAGTCCGCACGCAGTCCGAGCAGTCGATCGGGAGCTGTCTCGTCTCCCAGCTCGTCCTCCAGCTTTTGCAACATCTTCTCAAAAGACCCATTGCACTTTCTCAGGTCCACAACACACAGGTTGCACAGCGCCAGACCGCAGCCTTCGCCCGTTTCAACCTGCTGTGCCGAGCAGCACTCCCACGCCGCCATATTGCAACACACGCTGCACCACATGTCCATGACATCCTGTTCAACAAGTCTCTCCGTTGCCTCCCACAAATCCTGCTTGTCGTCCGCCCCGGCAATCGGCCTGAGGGCGTGATCGCCGCACACCATAATCCTCATCCGCGCCAAGGTGCACTGCGGGCAGACTTGTGTGGGCTCCGTGCATTCGCTCCTGTGACCGCCCCTGATCTCTTCCCACCCGCTGCCGTCGTCCCATTCGATGACTTCCACGGTTTTCTCGACCAGGCCGATGACGCTGTAGGCCGCGCGGTTGCAGAAATGGCACGGGTCAGAGCCATCGTGGGTCTGGTCTATGTAGTCGAATTTGACCGGGTGGCACAGCTTGGTGCGGACGATCTTGGTCGTTCCACTGGTGGGGAGTGGTGAGTCTGACCGCGGGTAAGGCGAGAGATCTGTGTTGTGAGCAGCGGTCTGGTTGATAGGCGTTGTTGGTTCGCTGTCTAGTACGTGGAATTTGGCGTCGCCCTGCTCGAAGTCAGAGGGAGCATCAATCCGATCGTCAGGCGCTGCGGTCACGAAGATTCCGGCGTCGCCTTGCTCGAAGTCCCACGACTCTGCTGATGGCGGCTCGGGCGGATTGGCCAGGATCTCAGCGAAGATCGGATCAGGGGCAAGTGTGGTTGACACGATTCCAACATGATCTTGCTCCACGTCTGACTCCTTCGACTCCTCCTGCACGGAGTCTCGCGGTGATTGCTGATGCTGAAGCTGAGGTGCCCTGGAACCAAGTGGCTCGCAAGCTTCGCCAGCCATATCGCAAGCGGTACACAATCCTTCTTCGCCGTGCAAAGTCCCCTTGGTGAATGAACATACCCTGCGAGTTTCCAAACATCGCACGCATGTCGCTTTACGAGAAGCCTTTCGGCCATTGCTTGGTTCGTTCGTGTGCGGCTCTCCGTCCGGTCCGATGCGTATCCTTGTTCGCACTTGGCTGGGCTCTGGACCTGCGATACACGGCCGGTGACCGCTTTCCTTGCACTCGGTGCATCGACCGCGGTGGCCAGAAGGATCTTTGTCGTACATAAACGAGCACAACAGCCACTTCTTCCTCTTGCCTAGATATTGGCAATGCGTGCAAGCCAGTTTCAACTCGGGCTCCTGTTAAAATGGTTAGCAACTGAAACTTGATAGCACGTAGAGGCCGACATACCTTGACCAGTTGGCAATCATTATCGTTGATGACACACTCTTCGCAAGGCCATGAGTGCTCGTCATCAAGAAGACTGCACCTCACACCATGGGCCAGGCAATCGAAGCAACCTCGTGCTACCGGATGATTGGTGAAGTCACTTGTCTGCTCTGAAGCGATCACACGCACACCAGTCGATTGAACGGTAAGGGCACCCGAGAAGGGACCCTCACTGATACTCTTGCGCTTGCGCAGCTGATAGCCTGCGGTCCACTTGTCATGTGACGGCTTCACTTCGCGCTCCAACTTTTCACAGAGTTTACTGAAAGCGTTCTTGCCGGCTGGGCTGTTGAAGCGTAGGCATAAGGGGGGCGGCGGCGGCAGTTCGAGTCCGAACTCGATGGCGGGCTCATCTGTATTTTCTTCACCGTTCCAGTCGTGTTTACCTCGGTGGGAGAGTTTGGCTTTCTTCCTCTTTGGCCTGGCCTTGCGCGCTTCCTCGAGGGGATCGAAGTCGCCGGTCGTATCGGCGTCAATATATGTGCATGGGGCAGTTCCTCGTGTTGGTCGAAGTTCTCTCTTGTAAAAGGCTTGTTCTCCGGTAGTGTCTGCAGCATCCTGAGTATCGTCGGATGGACGGAGGTCTGTATCATGTTCGGAGATTTCACTGGCAGGAGTACTCATTCTGATGTCCTCCAGCCTTGACTCGGAGCTGTCTTTGTCTGAAGCTGCCTCAGGAGATCCTGAAGACAATTTGTTCTCAGTGGTAGATTGGGGAACCATCGTGGGGTGTGGTGACAGTGGTTTGCTCATTGTCTCCGGGCTGGCAAAGATGGACGTGGAGTCACTCGGGTGAGCGCTCTGAGGTGGATATTCCTGATCCATGTCGTTCCCTTGCGCGGGCTTCGTAGTCCACCAACAGATTGGTACCAGCCGGGCCAGATCTTGGGTATAATGCAGAACCTCGACGGCGAGTCTCGAAAAGAGTGGGTGGACCGGAGTTGAAAGTGTTGTGTTGAAGTCAGACGAGTAGTGATATTTAGCGAGCTTGATTGCTTGTGCGCATGAGACCGTCGAGCTGCTCGTGAACGCTGAAACCTGTGATGATGCCTGCGTATCTTTCTGAGCCGTATCAGTCGTGGTCACAGGAGTTACACATCAACATAAGAGTTTGTTCGGGTTGTGTAAGTACCACGAGTCCCATAGTGGCTTCAGATGACAGCGAGGGATGTTTGGTTTAGCCGGCTGTACGAGCATGTGACAGGCGAGTATGCCCCAACTTGTTCTGAACAGAACATCTGGCAGACACTCAAGCCACTCTTCGTTTCTTAAAGAATCCAGTCAATTTCTTTTGACTTTCGTCGTGTGCAGACCTGCCAATTCCACCGCGTTGTCGCTTCAGGCCCACAAGATGCTGCTTACTATCCACAGCCAGAACCTTCGTTGAGTATCCGGTCAGGTTCTTTGAGTTGCATGTGCTGGACGCTACGTCTTGCTTGACCTCCTGTGCTGTACCCTCGAGCGTATCAGACGATACGGAAGCTTCATCAGACGGCGAGACAACTCCGTTCTTCTCGGCAGTTGCATCAAGATTCGTCTTCGGGTCGTCCTTTCGGATCTCAAGATGTAAGTATCCAGTGTTGCTCCATCCGCCCAGATGCTCCAACACGATATCGCCTCTCGCTGCAGTAACCTCGGGAGCAATGGTGAGACTGCGCCGAGGCAGACGTAACAGCAGTCGCCGCCAGAGATTAGACAACAAAATGCCGTGAGAGACGACTACTACCGCGTGCTCGTTACTCATCGCGTCAGTATCGAACAACGGAAGCAAATGCTCGTCCAGGAAACCATCGGCACGCTTTGCCATCGATTCTTTGCTTTCGACGTCGACAAATCCTGGATCATCTTTGTGCTTCTCACGGTGGGCTTCCTTTCCTGTCTTTTTCGAATCGGCTGCACGAGCTTGGAAGGACTTGCCCTCGTAGTATCCAAAGTCCTGTTCTATGAGGTCCGGGACTTTGACAATCTGTGGCGTTGGTGGCGACGCGTCTGGACTGGCGGCTGCCTGGGCCTTTCGAATAGCCTCCGCAGTCTTCGAGGTCCGTGTCAACGGCGAAGCATAGAAATGCGTGAGTACAACACCTGTTTTACACAGGTGATTCCCTAGCTTTTCTGCTTGGTCTACACCATGATTGGTCAAAACGGAGTCGCGAACGCCTGCGTAGACTCCGGCGACGTTGTCGACCTGGAGGATTGTCAGGGACCATGCAGTTACCTAATAGGTACTTGGAAGAACTCACTGTTTCCGCATGGCGGATGAGAAAAAGCCTCATGCGAAGTATTTTGGTTGGTGTTGCGGAAGTGGCGAAAGATGCTCCACGCGCGTGTTGTGTTTGTTGCCGTTCTTCACACCTCTCGGAACCTCGAAACATTGGACCGAACAGACCGAACATCGCCTCTGTCGCTAATTACCCTTTGTCTGACAATATAGACCAACTTGGCCAAGAGGAAATCTAGACGTACGCGATAGTCAAATTTTTGGTCAACCATCTCTCCCACCCTACAAAGATACCTGATCACCGCCCAAACACAACAACGCCACCCCAACACCCACGATGTCAACAATTTCCACACTCACACAACAACCCTTCTGGCAAAAAACCGAAGACTACCACACAGCCGGCGAACCCTTCCGCATAGTCCACCAGCTGCCACCCGGAATCCTAACCCCCAACCTCACCGTCTCCCAACAACGCCTCTCCATAATAACAACCCCCTCCCACCCTCTAGACCTCCTCCGGCAATCCCTCTGCCACGAACCCCGCGGCCACGCAGACATGTACGGCGGCTTTATAACCCCACCCGACGATACGGGCGCCCACTTCGGAGTCTTGTTCTTCCACAAGGATGGCTTCTCGACTGCGTGCGGGCACGGGACGATTGCGCTGGGCTACTGGGCGGTGGCGCACGGGATTGTGGAGCGTAGGCCTGGGGGAACGGTGGATGTTATGGTTGATGTTCCTTCGGGGAGGGTTACTGCCATTGTGACTTTTGATGATGGGGGGGATGTCGTGTGTGTGGATTTTGTCAATGTTCTTAGTCATCAGATCTCGAGCGGAGACGAGGTCTCGATCGATTGGGATGGAGAGGTTATGCCGCTGAAGATGGACCTGGCCTTTGCTGGCGCTGTGTATGCCTGCGTCGACGTTTGGGATCTGGATCTCTCGGTGGAGCCTTCTCAGCATCAGAAGTTTATCGACATCGCTCGCAAGATCAAATCACGGCGGCCTGGGTTTCTTTACCGCGACAAGTACGATATTTACGGGGTGTGCTTCTTCGAACATCAGGACGAGAGCGACGATGCTGTCATGCAAAAGAATGCCGTTGTCTTTGCGGATGGGCAGATTGATCGATCGCCCTGTGGCTCTGGGACCTGTGCGAGACTTGCGGTGTTGCTGGCTGAGGGCCGGGTAAGCAAGGAGAAGGGACTGGTGCACGAATCGATTGTCGGTTCGAAGTTCGAAGCGCATGTCATGGAGACAGTCGACAGTAAGCCTTTCCCGAGCTGTGTTCCTCGCGTCAGGGGGACTGCCCGTCTCATTGGGAGGATGGAGTTTTACATTGATCCGACGGATCCCATCTATCCCGGGTTTGTCCTTCGGTAATGGATAGTATTCATTGACTTGAAGACCCCAACCGAAGGCAGAATTGACACAGGCTCGACCATTTTCTCACATATAGGAAGAACTTCTTACTGTATCTGCCGCACATCGAGTCTCAAGATACGAAAGTGCCCTGATTGGTCCAGAAACCTACGCCGAATCCGGAAGGCCCTTCCCTCATCTAAATCACCGCGCCGGTATACAAGACTCTTTTCGACATGCTTTCAGTTTACATCAGCAGAGAGCAGAGAGAGCGTGTGTCCTCGTTTACCGACCCGTATCTGGTCTTGGTCATGCCACTACATGTCCCGAAATCTGTGATATTTGCACTTCGAGTAGCACAGCGCCGGGGGACACGTGGCTATGTACATACAGTACGCATACAGCTGAACTCCCAGCCATTCTAGTAGCACAGGCAGTGTGCGTATGCAGGAGAATGACGGAGTGCAGACCCAGGGCTTGCATTACGGCAGCCACCAAAGAGCACAAATGATGTGCCGGTCTTTTACAGCCTGGGTTGATGTTGTATCATTGGTAGTAAGGCCTAGCATACGTGCAGAGATGGAAGATGTAAGGTCCGAATAGATGCTTCAAGAGAAATGGAGTGACCGAAGTCGAGAGCGCGTTTGCGGTCGTGGTTGTGGTTGTGGATCTGGAAGTCGGGTTCGGGTTCGATTTCGAGTAATGCAACAAGATAGTATGACACCCATCCCGATCGTCGTCCGATCGACCGCTTTGACTGTGGTTCTGGCTCATAGGGCTGTGCTCCTTAGAACTGCCATTGGCGGTACCAAATACTTGTTGCGCAGAAGTACTGTATGGATGGAATGTGCGTCGTGCGAGGAAATACTGTATGGCGTGTAGGTGGTGTTTTCAGTTCTAATCGTCACTGTACCAAACGAAGAGCAATACCAAGAAGAGCAAAGGCTGGTGTCAAACTCAATTAGAGATCTGAATTAATCTACTATGCAGGAACTTCGAGTTCTCAGACTGCATTCAAAAAAGCAAGGGGAGAGCAAGTAGCGCGCTAATAAGATCTCCGCCTCCGCCAATGCATGTCCCCAGTCCCGTATACCGACAGTAAACGAGCATGACGCAGTACGCCTTGTACGAATGCATTGTGGCACCTCCATCTAACAATCCCTGACCAAATGTGTCATAAAATCCATAATCCAACTCACCAACGCCCAGGCGCTAAACCAAACCTTGTCACAAACCATGTCAGAAGAAACGAGAAAGATCATCATGCCTTGGTGCTGTGAGGGCGAGCGCCAACCTTGCCGATGCACTCGACCTTGAAGCCCAGCGAGGCGAGCTTTTGCGCATCGACCACATTACGGCCGTCGAATACCAGGCGCGGTCGGCGCATGACCGATGCAATGCGTGACCAGTTGACACGCTCGGAGCCGGGCTTGCCCTCCAAAGCTTCTTCCGACGGTGGTGACGAGAGAGTCGTGGATTGTGAGCCGTTGGAATCAGGGCTGTCGCTGCCTGCGTCGGAGCTTGCGGATGAGTGGTCGCTAACCATGTTATCTTCCGCAGTGATCTGAGCGACCGGTGTCTTCGCCAAAAGTGCGGGCTGAGGCGTGGGCTCAGGGATCAAGTCAGTCTTAAACTGGTCCCATTCGGTGAGAATGGCGATGGCGCAGGCATCTGAGCAGGCAGAAACAGCGTCCTTGTAGATCGTGACACTGTCCTTGATGTTCATTGTGGGGTTCGCCGCCTGCAGGTCATTGAAAATGGTCTGCTCTGAAACTTGCGGATCGAAGACGGCAACCTTGGCGCCTTCCGCGATCAGCTGGCTGATGACTGTGATGGCTGCTGTTTCGCGAGTGTCGCCGGTATTCTTCTTGTAAGCAAATCCAAGGACGGCAATCTTCTTGCGAGAGAGGGTGTTATACAGCCGTTGGATGATGCGTCTTGTGAAACGGTGCTTTTGGTACTCGTTGATTTCAACGACAGAGCGCCAGTATTCGGCAACCTCTGGCAGGTGCAGAGTCTCCGAGATGTACACAAGACTCAGGACATCCTTCTTGAAACATGAGCCACCGAACCCGGCGGAGGCTTTTAGCATACGGCTACCAATTCGGCTGTCGAGACCGACAGCGAATGCAACCTCGTCAATGTCCGCTCCAGTAGCCTCGCACACGGCGCTAAGAGAGTTGATGCTGGAGATGCGTTGAGCCAACATGCAGTTTGCAGCCAGCTTTGCGAGTTCTGAAGACCACAGGTTGATGGTCTTGATGCGGTCTGCGGGAACCCAAGCGGAGTAGACGTTGACAAGTGCATCTGCGGCAGCCTGCTCGTGCGGCAGGTGGCCGATGAGGATACGATCGGGCTCGAGCAAGTCATTGATTGCAGTTCCCTCGGCCAAGAATTCCGGGTTGGAAAGGATGTGGAAGTTGACATTAGGATCCGCAAGACCTGAGAAGATCTCGCGTAGACTCTCGGCGGTGCCACATGGCACTGTGCTTTTCTCGACAATAATCTTGTCGGTGGTTGCCACTTCGGCAATGTTGCGGGCGGCAGACTCAACGTAGGCCAGGTCAGACGCCGATCCGGAGCCGACGCCACCAAGTTTGGTGGGTGTGTTGACCGAGATGAAGATCAGGTCGGCTGCGTGAATGGCTCCCGAGACGTCGGTGGAGAAGTGGAGGTTAGGTTGCCTGCCATCAGTGCCATCTCTGGCCACCTCAACAATCTCCTTGAGCCCAGGCTCGAAGATGGGCAGCGAGTCGGATTTCCACGCTGCGATGCGAGGCTCACTCAGATCAACCACGGTGACGCTGATGTGAGGGTTTTGCTTTGCGATGATGGCGCATGTCGGACCACCCTACACGTGTTGGTGTTAGAAGGAGAGTTGAGGGAGGATACGGTAACGCATAGTCGGCCAACTTACCACGTAGCCGGCACCGATGCAGCAGATGTTGGTGACCTTGCCAGAAGCCTTCCAGTCGGCCATGATGTTGATGTTGGTGGGGATAAGAAGAGTTGGCGGGAGTGTGCAGTGGTTGTCTCAGAGGCAGCGCTGAGAAAAGACGTCGGCGGCTCTCGAAAGGGCCAGTAGGCAGTGAACTGCAAAGGTTATGTTGCGTGCTTGGCGCTTGGTTGGGAGAGAGTAGAGAACGGGTGTCGGCGCCCATGCAGGTACGTTTGAGGGTTGTTGGCAAGGCTCAGCAATAATCAAGGGCAAGGGCGGGGCAGAGGTGACAGGGATATGGGAATTGAAAGCAGCAGGCTGAAGGCGAGCGGCCGCCATGACTTTTAGTGCGACTATATACCAACTACTGCTGCCCTGTCACGGGAGCACTAGCGAACAACGTGGGTTGAAGCAGTGGGCACCATCCATACGGTCGAGACGGTCACCTTCCGTCTACCAACCGGCGGCCCCGCGGACAGCATGACATGGAGTGTATTAGATATGAGATGGCGGCCGACGTCCGACTTTTTTCTTCGACCACACCCGACCATCGACTTCTCCTAGTGTGGCGTGGCGGCCATGCTAATACAGGCACGCCGAAGCTTCTCACGCCCATCCGAGGTCATCACCCAGCAATACGCGAGAAGGATGGAATTTCTCAATAATCTTGTGGGCCGGCTGAAGGTTTCACTTGCATCTCGTCTGGGTCCGCCACTCTCCGGGCGCCTTGGCGCGACATCCCCGGGCTAAGCATACAGGAGCCGCGCCGCTGGGCTGAAGGGCCACGTCTGCGACAAGGCTAGGCGAGAGAGATACACAAGCACGCCATTCGCCTTCACGCTGCGTGACGAGAAGAGGCATACGTGTAAGTGCATCTGCCTTGATACGCCTGCTCTATGGTTGGCGATAGCATGCTACAGCTTGGACGACACCGACTATAACGCTCGACATCATCATGCGGCTTGGACGTTGGCAAGCCATCGAAGTCATCGTCCGCGGCCTGCAGACCTTGACGACAAAGTCTAAGTGCGTGCTTACATATATTTGAGCAGTGCAACAAATCATATCGCGGTTCGGCGCAGTTTGCAACGAGAGGAATCGCTCGGCAAAGCTATGACTGCGAGCACCAACAACACGATCATCAGGAATGTGCATAAGGCTGGTTCTCGTCCGTCCGAACCACAGTGCCACCCAGCTCCTCCACTTCTCAAAATAAACGAAGTAAACGGCGGCGGAGTAGATGGGATCTTGGCAAAGACCGTTAATCAGTTAGTTAGGTCGGCACGGTCGGGTCCAGCGCTGTAGATACGACTTGGCGAGCGGAAAACCGGCTCGTCTGCTCGTCCTTCGTCCAAGCTACTGTACAACTACTCGTCCACCTTTCCTGCACTGCAACGGTCTGCATTGGGATTGCGCTTGGCTGATGTGGCTCGGCGGTGAGATACGTGGTTACGTTACGTGTAGGCAGGTACTGATACTATATGCGAGGCTGACACCAATGTGCCATCATGCCATGCAATCGAGTCTGCCCGGTCGGCATACATTAATAACACCCGGCACCTCCCCAGCAAATTACACTTCTTCCCACCACCATCCATACGCAATCTCGCAGCAGACACCAAGAAATCGGCTAGGGCTTCGGATTCTCTTGGCCTAGCATAGATCAACGGTGGACCGTACCTAAACTCCGTAGCACTACTGCTTGCAGTGTCCCTATCGGTATCGCTTCAACCCCGGCTCGCCTGCCTCTCTCTCGTCACTCTTTCCATACATCTTACTGGTTTTAACCTTTTTATCCACCGCGGACTCCTTCACTACTTACATCACCACGCGACACCAACGGCAGCACTATTCTCCACCGACTAATACTACTACTGCTCCGCGGCCGACTACCTGTCGACGCGCTCGCCTGATCGTTACTTAGCACATCGTCGCCCGCGTTCTCCAGTCTTTACTGATCCGGCTTTGCAACATCCTCACAAAATCACCACCCGAATTCCCTAAGCAAACCATTGAAAGGATATACCGCCGCCACCCGACCCTACATCTGGCTCTACACAAACTAGATGGCCCCACCAAACAACCCATTCCGACACAGCGTCGAGCGATCGTCAGAGGAGGGAGAGAAATACAGCTTGGAGCGGACATCGGTTTCGAGCGATGCGCCCTTGAGCAAAGATGACGGGGATGTGGAGGCACAACTGGTCACACCTGCACAACCGCCTCCGGCACAGCCTCTGGAGTACAGCACATCTACAACGAAGAAGCTTGTCTTCCTCGGTCTGTACTTCTTCCTTAGTCTCGGGCTAACTCTATCCAACAAAGCTTTGATGAGAAAGGTAAGTCACATTGTTGCCTTAGCTCGGCAGCGACTGTGTTTTCTGACACATTACACAGGCGAAGCTCCCATGGCTTCTCACTGTACTGCACACTGGATCTACTTTCATCGGATGCTCTGGTCTACTCGCTAGTGGACAGCTCAAACTGTCGCGATTAGGCACCAAGGAGAATCTGATCTTGGTCGCATTCTCCACGCTCTTCACCCTCAACATCGCGATCAGCAATGTATCTCTGTAAGAACTAACGCATTGCAACAGCGTCATCGCATCGGCTAACAAAATGATAGCGCGCTTGTATCTGTACCCTTCCACCAGGTCCTCCGATCCACCTGCCCTGTTGCGACTATCGTCATCTACCGCGTTGTTTACGGCCGATCCTACTCCCGCGACACCTACATATCGATGATCCCGCTCATCTTCGGTGTTGCATTGGCGACTTTCGGCGATTACTACTTTACCATGATGGGCTTCCTCCTCACCTTCCTCGGTGTGATACTGGCTGCGATTAAGACCGTCGCAACCAACCGACTGATGACTGGATCTCTGGCACTATCTGCAATGGAGGTGCTCTTCCGCATGTCACCTCTCGCCGCAACCCAATGCCTCTTCTACGCCTACGCGAGCGGCGAATTCGCCGGATTCCAGACTGCAGTCGCTGAAGGCGCTTTCGACACTACTTTCCTCTTCTCCATCCTGTGCAACGGCCTCATGGCTTTCTCGCTCAACATTGTCTCTTTCCAGACAAACAAGGTCGCTGGCGCCCTGACAGTCTCGGTTTGCGGCAACCTGAAGCAATGCCTCACCATTCTTCTCGGCATTGTACTTTTCGCTGTTACGGTAACTCCGTTGAACGGCGTGGGCATGCTTATCACCGTGCTCGGTGCCGCGTACTACTCGAAAGTCGAGCTGGACCGGAAGCGCGCATCCGCTCCGAAATGAGCGCGTGGCGCCACGTTTCTTTATCTTCGCATACCCGCGAGCGGCACGCGATAAAGCGGCCCAATGGCCATCGCCATCCATAAACCTGCATTAGCATTATCGTTTGCGAGCGATTTATAACGACCCAATACTCTAATAGATTATCTGTATATATGAACCCGATAGACGCATTTTCACCGATCAAAACCACCTGCCACAACAAGCCAAACCCTAAGGTGATGCCGTGTCATGCCGTGATTTCAGATAAGAAGCAAGGGCTGAAACCCTGGCTTTCACCACGAACTCTATCTGATGAGCTATGACGATAAAAAGTATCTTGACGATGGGCCAAGTACCTCGTTGTCAGCTGCATACAGACTTCATCTCGAACACACAAGCAAATGCCTTGTCAAGCAAAGTACATCGCAAAAGTGTACCTATCGCTCGTGTCAGACCACTTGTCCATTCCGACTTGTGTTGCTTGGTGGCGGCTGATGCATCGATCCTGGCAATCTGGAACCCGGTGCATACGGATGCACTTGCAATATCATCGCCCGGGTCCTCGAGGAACCCGTGTGTCCGTCTTCCATTCACGTTGCAGGGATGTGAGCATGAATTCTTCCGAATAGTGTTTGCGCCTTTGCTGACACCACCCTCTTCTCTCCAAATTTGGACAATCGTTGACTTTTTCTGCGTGATGAGCAACTTGACGGCAACACCAACGATGACGATTTCGGCTTTTCCTAATTTGCACGACCTGACACGTAACACCATGAGCTGGTTTCGGTACATCTTCTGTTGACAACCTCCCGGGCACGGCGCAAGGGCGCCTTCTTGTATCGTTTGGACAGGCCGCCGAGAGGGGTGACAGGTTTGGTCTGCGGCCACACAATGATGGCATGATCACGAAAACTTTCCAATATTGGCCGTGCAAACGACATTCACTGTGACGCCTACAGCTGAAATTGCGGCCTGACAACCAGTAAGAATCTCATCATCCAGGTTTGTATATCATTTCTCTGTCTCTTTTGCTTGTTTACGCTACTCCTTTCTTTAGGTTCGCCTTCTCATCTTTTGTCTAGTCTCAATGCTCCGATTGATTCGTGTTCCGAGGGCTCTTCGACACTAGTTCGAGCGGCTCTGACTGCGGCGATCGAAATTACCACATGTTGGAGACAGCGAATGCCTGCTCGGTCAAGAGAATGGGCATGCATTACAGCCGCGTACCAGACTTATCTGGCTCTGGCGCTACACTGCTATCGTTGCGATTGTGACACTGCTGCTTGCTGTCGCCCACCGGATCAGACCTCGACCGCATCTTCCCTCCTGTCGAAATACGCACACCCTACATCTTGTTACCCCGGCATCAGACTTGGATCCCGAATTCTGCAGGACAGTGTTCACCAATACCTATACAAACGCTATACCAGCAGTGGTACACCATCATAGCAATATCGCCTACGATCATCACCCTCGCCAGAAACTATGGCAGCAATTCTGGCTCTCTCAACACTCGCACGTGGAACAAGTCTTCTGGAGCACGACTATAGGAAAAAAAGCGGGAGTCAAGTGGCCGAATGGAAATTGGCTGAGATCGAATGAGCTTCGCAAAGGGGAGCAGTTGGCAAATGAGATCTTTGGAGACAGCCTCGTGGACATCGCCGGCACTGTGAAGACAGACGTTTCACTCGCCAGCGATCACACTCCCAGTCCGACCACATACCCGACCCAAGACACACACGCTATCAACATCGCAAAGAACACCAGCATATTCCGCACAGCTCTCCGGTTGTGTTCCTGCATCGTCGCTCCCACCCTCTCAACCCACTCGGTCGTAGGATTGCCCTGCGGAAAAGCTTCTGTCGGCACATCCTTGCCCAAGAACTCGCAAAGCGGCTCCCACCCGTCTGCAGCTGTCCACTCGAGCAGTCTATCACGAGGCAGACCCAGCCCGCGAACCATCGCGAGGTGCTCTTGATAAACCCAGACGCCGTTGGAAGCGAAAGACCCACGAAAGAAACCGGGCAGCTGCGTTCGGCTCATGTACTGGCGCGCCCAGAAGAGCTCTGCGCTGATGTGTCGTGAGAGTTCATGTCAGTTACGGCTCTGTACCTGGTCCGCACGGAGAATACATAGCTGAGTGGAGTCACAAAGAATCGAAGAGATGGGGGCGCAACATACCAAAACCAACTCTTGCACCACTCCCAACCAAAGCGATCCCCATCAAACGTCCCCAGCGTGACCTCGAAACTCCTCCTCCACCCCTCCATATCCCCCCTAGAATTCAAGATCACCTTCGCTTCCGGATACGCAAAAACCAACTCCCGCGCAAAAGCCGCGCCGGGCAAATCCGAGACCCCAACACAACTGCCCAGGATCACGTCAAAGTCCTCCCTCGTCACCTTCAGCCCGTTCGCATCCGCCTCAGCACCCGTGGCTGCAGGTTCGGCCCACTTCTTCGCCGCCAGTTTGTACCATTCTTCCAGACTATAGGGCGGTAGGATCGAGTCGTAGCCGTGCCAGGTGTGTTCGATCCCAAGCATGTGCAGGGCGTTGCGCAGGGATTCTGTACCGGAGCGGGAGATTCCTACTGCGAGGACTTGCATAGGCTGGGTGCGGCGTTGGGGCGGGTGGGAGGTTGCGTAGAGGGTGTGGTAGAGGCGGTCTTTGAGGGTGGGCATTGTGAGTTTGGATGGTTGATAATAGATTGGGCTGGGGGTAAAGGCTGGTGTCTTTTCTTTTGACAATGAAAGCACTCCGCAAGAGTGCAGGATGCGACAAGGTGATACAAAGGCAAGTCGATTGCCGATTGAATCTATCGTTCTCTAGTAAGCTACATGTACCCGGGGATCGGAAGTCGACTCTTTCGATAGCTGGCTTACTTATTCATAATCATGAAGGATCGACGCTTGTCTTGGAGTGGCTCCATGCAGCGCTCCGGCCAATAGTATCCTGAGCAACGAGGTATCTCACGTAGGATGCTCATGCAGCGTACTGTAACTCCTGCCTCCACCGGATACTGAATCTTCAAATATTCAGCTCGTTGCTTACGCATACGAGTATTGCGTATCAGGATGTCATGCATGCATTATTAGTCTCAGCTCCGGCGGAAGTGATTACGCGGCCGATCTAGATGCCTAGAGTCCCAAACAACACAAAAGACATATACACGCCTTCACTGTAGAAAAAAAGGAACCATCACTCCCCTCTCCACTTCGCCCTCTCCCTCTCCCTCAACTCCCCCAACCCACAAACCTGCCTCCCACCCTCCCCGAAATTCCCCCCATCAAGCCACGCCTCAAACCCAGCCCTCACAAACCCCTCCCACTCCCCCTCGAGCATACTGAAAAACTCCGAGTCCCTACTACGCTCGCACATGATCATATGACTCCGCAGCGTACCCTCGTAAACAAACCCGAGCCGTTCCGCCGCGCGCCTAGAAGTCTTGTTGAGCGCGTTGCACTTCCAGACCACGCGGCGATAGGGCGGAGACAGGGCTGGGGTCGCCGAACCGCGTCCTCCGCCAAAGGCGTAGCGGAGGAGGAGGTATTGGGCTTCGGTGGCTGCTGCTGTTCGCTGGAGGGCGGGGCTGTAGAGGACTGCGCCGATTTCTAGGGCGCGGTGGTGCGGTTGGATGTCGAGGAAGGCGATTAGGCCTAGAGGGGTGGTGTGAGGAGATGGAGTGGTTGGAGCCGATGAAGATGGGGAGAGGCGATTCGGATCCGCTTTGATGGCGTACAAGACCATGCCGTGCTCGTCGCGCAGGGATTGCAGGACTTTGCCCAGGGCTTCTGGGCTGGGCTGGCGGAGTTGTGGTACGTAGTTGAAGACTGAAGTGTCTCCCTCGGGTGTTCTTAGGTTCTTCCATAGATCGGGTATGTCGACTTCTGAGAGACCTTGGAGTGTGATGTATTTTCCTGAAGTGTGGAGGTCTTTGGCTGGGAAGGGGGATGGTTGAGTGGAGATTTTGGGACCTAGGAAGAAGTCGTCCTTGTCCTCGCTGTTCGTGGGCTGGGGCTGCTGTGTGGTCATTTTGATCGCGGTAGGAAAGGTTTGATCAATTTCAATGATAGACTTGGAGGGATACTTGGATCCGATGGTCAGTAGGGTACTGCTTTGTGCTTTCTCGATTCGAAATGATGTATGAATCGAACAGATGGAAGCACATAGGAAGTGTCAACTCACAGTGATGGAATATTTGAAGTCTGTGTCAATAGCTGCAAGTGATCAACTGCGCCCTGTCGGATGAGTCAAAGCCTCGGAGGATGCCCGTAGGATTGAGGCTGAAGTAGGTAAGGAGAGACGTGGCGACCAATATTAGCACTTCACGAACTCGGTAAAGTTTTCGAACCAAGGTCAGAATGATCGCAACAATTTACTATGCCGTATGGGAGTATACAACAGCATCCTGAGAAACGTTCAAGAACGTACTTTTATCGGCCAACAGGCCAAGCATTTTCGTTCACGAACTCAACCTCACCCACTTCCGCTCAAAGTGACGCCCAAAAAGTCGAACTCACCAACAAACCAGTCACCACTGTTAGTGTCGTGCGTGACATTGCTTCCACTAACAGTTCCATTCTTCAGTGCACCATGTTCAACCACACCACCAGCGATCGGCCTTTGCAGAGCGTTAGCACCCGCCTCGACGGTGAAGTTGGCCAGAGGGATCTCGAGGCCGTTGCGCGTACGCAGGTTCGGCAGGCCGAAGTAGCTGGCTTGCACGCGCTCAGGGGAGATTTGCAGCTCGTAGTAGCCGCGGTAGTAGCCTTCTTGCCATTGCAGTTCCTCGTTGTCGCGGATCAGTAGGGAGGATTGGTTGTTGGTTTCGACGAGAGAGGCGTTGGAGCCGAAGGGAGAGTTGGAGGACACGGCTGGGGTTGTGATGGTCAGCTTACGGGGGATCTTGCAAGTGGTTGATCTTGATTGTTCCCTACCTGTGCCAGCGAATTCGGCGCCCAGGGCTCCGGCGCCTGTGGCAGGGTTGTATTCGGTGTCGTCGAGCCAGACGAGGTCGGAAACCCAGCTGGAAGGGCATGTTAGCAAAAGAACAATGATCTTGACTGCCCAGATGGCAGATCTTACTTGAGATGAGAATCGCCAGCCATCATGATGTTGTTGCCGATTTTGTTGTCCGCGAGAGTCTTGAGTGTTCGGTTTTTGTTTGAGATGTAGCCATCCCAAGCATCGCTGTTATAGGGGTTCTCCTCGGTACCGAACCAGGTGGTGATGTTAATACGGGAGAACACGATCTGGCTGCCAATGAGGCGCCATGTAGCTCCACGCTCGCCAGAGGCGATGAGCTGACGGTAGAACCTGGAAGAAGTCAGCGATGCCATCTGTCATGAAGTTTCCATCACCTGCGTACCAGTTCTCTTGATCAGATCCCATGAGAGTGCGTCCAGCGTCGTTGGAGATCTCAGTAACGTAATCGTCGTTCCAGCCACCAAGAGTAGTTATACTCCTGTCGTAGTTGCGGGTGTCGAGCATGATCAAGTCGACCAGCTTGCCGAGAGAGAAGTTCCTCCAGATTCCTGTAGCATTGGTTAGCTGAGATAGCGGTAGGATGAGCATGCCGTTGTTTCTCACGAAGGTTATTATCCATATCAACCTGTCTGATAGGCATCCATTCAAAATACGCCCTCACCGCATTCATTTTCCTCTGGTCAACGCTGACGCCACCATCCTTGACGAACGATTCTTCGGTGTTGTTGAGACCGGAGGACCCGTCACGGTAGCCATTGTTGGAAACCTCGTGATCGTCCCAGACGGGGATCCAAGCGAACTTTTGGTGCGAGAGAAGCAGGTCGAGATCGGTACGGTAGGTGGCAAGACGACGCCTGTAGTCGTACAGTGTGAAGATTTCTCTCTCGGGCTGGACGGGACGGGCGGTGGTCGTGGTTGCATATTCGTAGATGTAGTCACCGAGCTACGATGTTGTCAGCTCTAGATCCTTGCAACGACGGGTTAAGAAGAAGGCCAGGAGGACTCGAACAAAGGTGAACGCCGTTGTTGATGAATTGCCTACAAACATCAGGATTGACTCACATGAACAACAAAGTCCACATCATCCTTTCTCGCCGAGTTACCATACGCGTTGAAGAAGCCTTAAGACAGTCAGCCCTTGAGATTCCTTGAATCATATCGACGCATGACGTGAGTGCTTACCAGTAGGGAAATTCGAGCAAGAAAAGACTGCCAGGCCAAGGGACGAAACATCGTCGTCAGCCGCAGGGGCAGTTTTCGTCCGACCGAGTGGACTCTTCACATCGCTGTCGCACACACTAAACTGGTAGTAGTACTCGGTGAAAGCCTGCAAGTCTTTTGCTTCCACCTTGACGGTGTAATCGATGTCACTCGAAGTGTAGGCCTTGCCATCGGTGACCGGGTCGCTCAGATCCTCGCTTTCGGAAACGACATAGTTGACGCAGATCGGGTTCGAGCTCGCTTCGACGTACTCTTCGGTGTTGTGGTTGTAAAGCGGGACAGTGCCGCTGACAGTGACGTTACTGAGATCATTGTCACTTGTTGGGGCTACTCGAGTCCACAGAATGACCGAGTCAGAGTATGGATCGCCGGAAGCAATGCCATGGGTGAAGTTCAAACGTCCAGCGTCCATGTATGAAGGCGATGACTGGCGTTTCATGACCTTTGGCATGTGGATACCGAGGCCAGGATGGCGACGGGATGGAGAGTTGTAGTTGACATTGCCGCTCCAGTCGGCGAAGACTGTAGGGGCAACTGCGAGGAAAGGGAGGAGAGAGAGCATCTTTGATTGTGATGCTTTCAGCAGAACGCGCTGGAGGGGATTTATACGAAAGATACGATGAAGTACAGGAACCGGGAACCTACATATACCTTGCTTGTGTCTCCCCGGTGCGATGTCCTCGCTGTACCAAGATCAATGCGGTTGACGATAATGTTGCTTACTGATTTCACACTGCCGGTAAAATAGAGTGTCGGCTAGGTAGTGTTTTGCTGAGGAATTGACCAACCGCGTGCGACATGCTGACCACGGAGCTTGACGAAGTATGTGCAGATGATCGGCGGGCTTGGAAACGTGCAGGTTGCGGCGAGAAGTATTGGTCGTCTTAGTATTGAGGGTATACTGCCCCGCTATGGGGTCGGACGACATGTTGAAGACACCAGTGCAAAGACGGAAGGTCGACAGCATCCATGTTGATGATGCCGTGTGATGACGTGCGAAAATGTTCGTGTTCAATGTTTTTGTTGTGATGGATTCAAGGTCGATAGAGCCAGACGAAGTATGCTGGAGAGTCAGTTCGTTCCTGCCTCAGGCCGCCGGTTTCTCCACATGTTCCCCTCTGAGAAATATCCAGACGACTCATGTCGAGATTTGACGATTGAAGCATAACTGATAATTGTATCACTGCTCAAAGTGATCAAGACCGCTACCAAACCGGAGCATCGATATTGCACATCAAGCAGTAACTCGAGAGTAATAGCATCACACCATGGCCAACACAGCCGAGCGCAAACTGCTCGATCCCAGTGAACTAGGAACGAAGGAGTAGTATGTAAGGCGCACAATCCTCCGACAGAATCTCAATTTCCACTCACACAATACATTCAGCTGGGAGAAAGCGTATGTGCGGGAGTTAGACAACAACACGGCATCGGTCGAAGACGAAGGCACAATCTGGTTTGACGAAAACGGCGCAGAGGAAGCCGTGGTCAAATTATTGGAAGAGCTGGAAGATGAGGGACATATTACAAGAGCCGGAGCAGAAGCGACCAGCTTCTTGGACCTAGGCACGGGCAACGGACACATGCTGTTCACGCTGCGAGAAGGCGAGGACGGTGAAGGAGAAGGCCAGTGGGAGGGGACTATGGTTGGAGTTGACTACAGTCCAGCAAGCGTTGAGCTGGCGCGCAAGATCGAGAGACAAAGAGGACTCGAGCCAGAAGTGCGGTTCGAAGAGTGGGATCTGCTGGGAGCTGAGCCGGGGAGCTGGGTGGACACCAAGTCAGGCTTCGGTATTGTGTTGGACAAGGGCACTTTTGATGCGATCTCGCTCATGCCGCAGACTGAGGGAGAGGAGCACTCATGCGAGACGTACCGACGAAAGGTCGAGCCTCTGCTTGCGCCAAATGGATATTTGGTGGTGACGAGTTGCAACTGGACGAAAGGAGAGTTGCTCTCGTGGTTGGCACCAGAAGATGGCGCGCTGGAGTATTTTGCGGAAGCGAAATATCCGAGTTTCACATTCGGTGGACAGACGGGTCAGAGCATTGTCACGGTGGCCTTCAGAGTGAAGAATCGATAGACAAGTGGCTTTGATTATTATGATATAAAAGGTCGAAGTCAAAGATGCAGATGCAGATCATATACCAGAGATGGTACAGTATGAGCGTGACGCGACCAATTTATCACAAGGCGTGAAGGTTGGCGAATTTTTGTGGGGTGAAAGGGTCGATCAGCAAATCCTTAGGTAGGTACCGAACGAGCGGAGGGAACGAAACGAGGGCTTTGCCTTTGACTAGGTGCCAGACGAGAGAACAGGTCTGCAGGCCTGCATTATTATATACGGTTGTGCGCCTCTGGCGGGGGTGCCAGATGTACTGTCATGCATACACAGAACGATAGACATATTATTACGGATACAATATATCAACAAGACGGCAGCAGAAGGGGGCATGCTTGAGGCATCCGCCGTTGCAGTGTGACACAAGCTAATAGGCCGGCCCATCTTCCACTTCCACGAGGCCCATGTCATTTCTAGCGTCACATGAAGGCGATTTGATGACTGGACATGTCAGTCCTGAGCGTTGAATGTCTTCATGTTCTTTCGCATGTGATGATAATGGTGGTGGTATTAGCACGCTGCAATTGAATAATACAGTACTTCAGTGTGGTATTAATTGTCACTGTTAACTTACATGTACCCATGGATCTCTTTCTTTCTTCAAGCGCCCTCTCAGACTAGGCCAAAGTCTAATTCGATTCCCTCACCCGTCGGATAGCTTCCACCCTCTTACCGTCTACCTAACCTTTGCACTCTCTCACACACGCATACACACACCCTCCAATTAATAATTGCTTTGTAGCCCATCCTACCTATCTTGTCTGATACTCGACACGTATTCTCTCGTCTTGTACTTGGAATTACCTTACTCTCCATCACCTCGCCCTAAGACCGTGACTCCGAGGCCGCCTTGAGAGCCAGCCAGCCAGCCCATCGATCCCCACCTCAAATTGACCGGGCCCACCTCAGACAAGCGCTTGATCGCCTGGACTCGAGATCACCAGACACGGCGCAACAACACAACACTTCTCTCTACTCACTCACACCCCACCGCCTCGATACTTCCATCTCCACTACCACTCGGTCTGCCGTGACTGTGACTTTTCGCAGAGCCTGATTGCCGCATCGTCTCCTCTGCCACCACTCACAGCCGCACGAGCACTCTCCAACACCAGCTTTGTCCTCCTCCGCCTCGCCCTGCCGCGCTGCACCTATCCGCGTTCGTGCCACCATCTTACGCACCCCGGGATCCTCACTCACCTCTCCCGCCCTCTACCACCATTTTTACTTTGCGCCCGGCCGCGCCTCTTTCTGCTAAGCACTGTACGAGCCCGATACCCTTTGCCCACCGCCAGCGACAGCGCAACTTCGCCCATGAATGCGTGACGCCGGACCGGTCACGAGCAACAACGCACTGCCGCTACACCTTAGCGAGCCTACTTTCGCCGCCGCCCACTCTCTTCACATAGCATAACTCACATGGCGCACCCCAACATGATGCAAAACGGCATGCCCGGCCAGGGCCAGGTCAACGGCATGCAGAGAGCGCAACCGGGCAACCTCCACGATCAAGTGTCTGCCCAAATCATGCACAGCCTACAACAGGAGTTGCCCAAGTTCCACGGCCTGTGGCAGGGTACAGTTCCCTTGGGCGCCCGATTAACCCGAGTGATGCAACTGTAAGTCGAGCCTGTCTGCGCGATACATAATTCTTTACTAACCGGAACATCGCAGCTTCACACAGCTCAAGTTTCTTGAAAACGACATGTCAAAGTGTCTTCGCACTGCCTGCCAATTCGAACATGAAACGATCTCACGAACGCCCGATCAAAACACGTACAACCAAGCCATGATGAGGAAGTTGGCCGAAATCTCACAAAAGCGCAATCAGAATCTCGGTGCACAATTCTCCAACGGCAACGGAGGACAGATGGCGCCCAACCAGCAACCGGGCAACCACACTATGAACCCGGCGCAGATGAACCAGCGCGTTCAACAACAACAACAAAATATGGGCATGCCACCACAACAAATGCCCAACAATGGTATGAACCAGTTCAGCGCGCCTGGGATGCAGCAGTCTTTGTCGCAGAACGCGCATCAGCAGCAACCACACATGAACAACACGCCAAACCCACAACAAGCCGCACCGATGCAGCAGCCGCCCGCACAGGAGATACAGGAGACCGCGCAAAGGATCATGTCTACCCTCTCGGAAGAGAAAAGGGCGCAGCTGCGTAACGGGGTCATACGCAGCATGACTGAGCAACAGCGCCAGCAAGCGTCGGCGACGAAAAAGGATCCGCTCATTCAGTACATCTTCTCGAAAGCTAGACAGGAGGTCATGACCCGGAGGCAATCGGCACAGGCGGCTGGCGGCCAGCAACAGCAAAACATGCAAATGTCCAATGCTGGCGGCGTGAACATGTCGCAGAGCGCGTCGCAACAAGGCAACAACTTTGACTTCACAGCCATCATGGGACAGCAAGCCAACGCCCTCAAATTGCAAGAGTCCGGCAACGAGGTTGTCCCTGCCAGCAACAATCCCAACAATCCATTCAACGGCCAAATGAATGCGCCGAATGCGCCGCAAGGTGGTATCAACCCGGCAATGCTAGGCAATGGCAACGGCCAAGGTGGCCCTCAGATGCAATCGAACATTCCCCGCGACCAACACATTCAGATGTTGGCTATGCAGAGAGAAAAGCAGCGTCAGGAGCAGATGCGCAACAATGCCAACAACGCAGCGAGGGCCCAGGCGTTACAGCAGGCCCAACTTCACGGGCAGAACATGGGTCCTCAGAATGCGCTGAATGGTGCCGCTGGCGGCAGCCCTGCAATGACCATGCTGAACAGGCCTATGCAGCCTCCGGGTAGCCAGGCACCCAACACGCCTCAACAGCCAAACAGGACACCCAACATGCAGCAGCCAAATCCGCAGCAGCAGGGCCAAACACCTGCGAATGGAACCAACGCCTTGATGCAGCATCACCAAAGCATGGTCAACCGCAACAACTCCGGTGTCAACATGCAAGCACTTTTGGCCAGCTTGCCACCCCACCCTGTCCTACAGATGCAACAAGCACAAGCCATTATCGCAGCCATGCCTCCGCACATCATTGAGAAGCTGCGATCTACACCCACAGAAGTTGTTCCCGCATTCATCAAGCAATGGGCATCGGCAACCCAACAACAGAGACGGAATCAGAACCAGGGTATGCAAATGGGCGGCCAGCAAGGTGGTATCAACGCCATGCCCAATGGGATGCCGGATGTCAACATGCAGCAGCCCATGCTATCTCAGGGACAGGCGCAGGCGCCGCCAGGAATCGACCCAGCTCAGTTGCAAGCACGTATGCAGCAGCAGCAACAACAACAACAATTGCTGCTGCAAAACCAACAGCTACAAAACCAACAGATGCATCAACACCAGCCGCAGCCACAACAACCCACTCCATTGCAACATATGCCACCCAACGTTATGGACCAACTCCCCCAAGCCGTGAAACAGCAGGCAATGCTTTCGCGGCAATTCCCTCCTCAGGTTCTCCAGCAGCTGGGCATTGCTGTTCCTCCCGGCATGCGGCTTTGGGGCCACCTCAAAGCTCACATCGATCGAAACTCGAATGTTATGCCGCCTAACACGTCGCTGCGGTTCGGTCAGATGATCAGCAAATGGTTCCACGAGCATCCCAGCGAGTTCCAAGCAGGTGTGAAGCAGGTGATCATGCAACGTCAACAGGCGCAACAGCAGCCTCAGGCTCAGAACCAAGGGCAGCTGGGTAACAACAATGTCATGGGGATGCCCAACGGCAGTCATGGCGGCGCGCCCACAGCTCAGATGATGCAACCGACTCCTTCCATGCAACAAGGCGCTGGTGGTCCACCCATGGGCCCTGGACAGGGCCAGCTGCGCATGCCCCCTCAGACCCCGGTGGGTGCTCAGGATATCAATCAGTTCAGGCAAAGGATTCCCAATGCGCACGCCATGACCGACGACCAGATCAGAGGTGTCATGGAGCAAAGTCGACAAAAGGGGATTGTAGACCAGAACAACGCCTTGAAACAGGCCCAGATGCAGAACTCTTTGGCACAGAATGCCGCAGGCGGCAATCAACAGCCGAGGATGAACCGGACTCCTGGGCAGGTTGCCGCGGAACAGATGGCTGGTCCTCAGCCCGGCCAGAAGCGAGCCCAGCCGACGTCTTCAGTCAACGACGATGTTATGGAAATCCCAAACCCCAATGCTCTGCAGCCTCCTCCAGCGAACAAGGCTCGGCCGAGTGGTCCTCTTGCAGGCATGAAGCTGCCCAATCTTGGACCCGAACAGCTCTCGAAACTTGACCCTGAGCAGCGCGAACAGTTGATGAAGAGGTACGAAAGCCTTCGCCAGGCGAACGCTGGTGCTCGCCCCACGCAAGCAGCACCTACTGCTCCCCAGGTCTCCAGCGGCCCGCGACCGAACGAACAGAAGAATGTCGCCAAGTCTGACCCCGACAACATCATCAAACGACTCTACCAGGAAGTCAACACGAAGAAGGGTGCACCCGTTCAGCAAGACGCCAAAGCCGTGCAAGAAATCATACCGATTCTCAGAAAGATCTTCATGGCATACCAACAGATCGACAAGGTGTTCGCTAGCGCGCTACGTCTACCTGAATTTTCTGAAGATCGGATCAAGAAAATCATGGAAGCAAAGATTATGGTCTTCCACAACTGGAACCCAGATCAAGATGGCGCCAAGGGTGCTTTGTCGATGAATCTGCAGCAAGCCAAGTATGCGCAAGGCCTGATCGCGGAGTTCTTAAGAGATCTACAGCAGGCTAAAGCGCGCGGGCAGTGGCATCAGAATCAAGCTCAACAGGCTGCAAATCAGAATCAGCAGCAGCAACCCCCGCCGACAGCTACGAAGCAACCAGCTATTCAAGCGCCCAACATGGAAAAATCTGGCTCTAAGCACGGCCGCAAAGCTTCCAGCTCCTCCAAAGTTCCTGCGGCGCCGATCGACAACAGACCTTTCGACTGGGGCCAGGGTGTCTCGAGCCCTCACGGTATTCCGAAGTATGAAGCTGGTGTCACGCAGCTCACCCCTGACAAGCTCCAATTGCCGCCCAACAAGAGGCGTAGGACCGGTCAGCCAGAGAGTGCCGAAGGCACTCCTGTTGGGCAGGCGGCTACTCCTTCCGGCGCCAGTCCAGGCGTCGGCGGTGCTAAATCGAACAGCCCAGAGCAGCTGCGCAAGGCACAAATTCAGGCTAAACTTGAAGCCGACGCGAGGGACAAGAAACGCTGGAAGTGTACAAAGGATGCTGTGTGCGAGGCTTCGATCATAGGCTTTGAGACGGAGGAGGAGCTCAAGGGTCACTTTGATTCCATGCACAAGGAGATCGAAGACCCACTACAATTTTTGTTGGACAGTGCTGCGGAGACATTGGGCGTCGATCTGGATGGCAAGCCACTACCTGGCAAGGCCGCGGACAAGCCCAAAGCTGGCTCTCGACTGTTGCCACCAAAGGCTACTGCTATGAAGCGCGAGTCATCCCTCACGCCAGGCGTCAAGCATGAAGCTCGAACTCCTGCGGCTCAGGCGGTTACGCCTGCTACTCCTGGATCCGCCAACAAAGCTGGTGCCAAACCGGGCGTCAAGCAAACTGCCGCGAGCGTTGATCCCAACCAGCCATCCAATCTTCACGATGTGATCTCTGGTAAGATGGGCTACCAGCCCGTTGCCATTGCCGACGATGCCAACAATGCGTCGGCGATTGCCAACGACCAACTTTGGGCCGAGATCAGCTCCACCGTGGCGTCCGGTCTCGCAACCTTTGAGCCACTTACTTTCGACGGCCTTGCCGGGGCGCATGTTGATGACTGGGGTCTCCGTCCTGACGATGCGACCGGACTTCCCAGCTCGCCCGAGACAACACCCGAAAGCTCCAACACCAGTCTGAACTCGGACGTCAGCAGCAATGACCGCTTGCGCATCAACCTCGAGTGGGATGCATTCGGCAATGGCGACACGACTGTGCCAGAGATGCTCAACGCGGCCGTCGACGGCTTGGGCATTGGTGGTTCTGAGATTAAGTTCTTCGAAGACGACAAGATAACCGGAGACGACCAATCAGCCAAGACTGCGGACGACAAGAAAAAGTCCGACGGCTCCATCGGAGACCCCTTCGAATGGTCTGCCAACGCCGATGTCTCTTGGGAAAGCATTTTTGGCGACCAAGGGAACGCTGAACCGCAGTTCGACTTCACCTCCGGAAACCAAGACGGCATGCAGATGGACTTCACATTTTGAGAAGTCGAGACACGATTCTGACCACCAGCCAGCGAGATTCTACCCATTGGGGAGAGACTCCTATCTGGCAACGCTCCCTTGAATACCCACCTTAACCCTCTCTTGGATTTTCACCTCCCTCGACATTTCGAAACACAATCTCTACCACGGCATTCCCCTTTTCGATCTTCCTTCCTCTTTCCAAATCTTGATTACTGGACTCTTGCGAACAGCGAGCGAGCACTCTCTGCTTTCACACTCGATTCTGTTTATTCTCTTTTTAGCCCCTTGGCCTACCCTTCCATCTGTTCTCGTTTTTGTTCCTCCTCCTTTTTTTTTTTTGGACGGGGGGGAGATCTCCAGATTTTCTTTACGGCAAGAAAAATGATACCCATTGATCTTTGGATTTTCCTTTTTGCAAAGGGGAGGTTGCTGGTAATGTTGTTGTTTATTATAAGGCGGATGGATGGCGACGGTGGATAGTATTTTGCTGCAAAAGGGTTGTTGTTTGTTTTTTTGGCACAGCACAGATAGTGAATGAATCTGTCTATCTATCTCTCTCTCTCTCTCTCTCTCTCTCTCTGCCACATGGGAGTGTTATTTGGAGAGTCTCGTGTGTTTCATCATGCTAGATCATTCGTCGGAGTCTACGGTGTGCTGTTGCTGCGGCTATGGTTGTTCAAAACAAAACAAAAAAATACAACCCGCGCGGCAAGTTTTGGAGGGATGAAAGAACCACTGTGTTATGCTATCTTTTGACCTCTTCTGGCCGTGATTTCTTCTCTGTGCTTTCCACATGCTATCGCTGCGGAACCATGGTTGGCTTCTATGTAGCCTCTCTCTCTCTCTCTTATCTTCGTTCCAACGGACACCGTTGTTCATTCGTACCCGTTTTGAGGGCCACTCTTCTTTTGATCGTGTACCACCTTTGCCGGTATCATATCTGCTGTATACCGGCGAGGCTTATTGTGTAGCTTCCATCAAGCCCTCGAAGGAATTCGCCCCAACACCCCAGCCGTCATTCGCAGCCGGTTCTTCAAATCTCTGTGTATCACTCACTCCACACCGCCAGTCGTTTCATCTCAACTGCTTCCCACCAACAAACCTCCCCGTACCCCCACCAGCCGCACCACCCTTCCTCCTCCCATTCACAGCGCCGCTCGAATCCAACTCCATCGCATCGCCATCATCCTCCGCCTCCTCCTGCGCCTCGCTCTTACCCAACTGCTTCCCGCTCCTCGTCCCGCTCGCCGCACCACCACTCTTCTCCCCCGTCTCATTCGCGGCCTTGATCTGCTTCTCCTTCCTCTGCTCGCGCGCTGCGCGCTTCGCAGCCTCGGCTTCGACGCGCGAGATCTCGGCCTGCAAGTCCGCCAGCACGCTGTCGCAGCGGCCGCTCCACGCCGAGAGCTCGCCGAGCAGCTTCCCGACGCTGCCGGGCGCGAGGTCGCGGAGGGGCGCGACGGAGGTTATGACGACTGTTTGGGCGGCCGGGTTGAGGGTCGCTGTCAGGAGGTTTTCGTAGATTGCGGTTGTCACGAGGGTTTCGAGGTCGCGGGGAGAAGCGAGGTCGAGGCGTGCCGTGAGGGAGGGGTAGCTGAGGTTGGTGCTTGTGGATGTTGGCTTCTCGGCGGCGATGGTCAAGAGGCTTAGAAGGCGGAGCTTGCGCTCTTGGACTTCGGAGAGGGTGGGGAGGGAGGAGCTGTTTGCTTTGTAGGACTCCCAGGTTCCGTAGGCGAAGGTCTCGAGGAGGGTGAGGTGGCTGCTGTACTGGTCGTCTGAGGCCAGTTTGCGGATGTTGGGTTGCTGCAGCAGCTCGGCGAATACGTAGGTGTTTGGGGCGGAGGTTGCCTGTGCGATGAGGTCTGAGGCGGCGCGAGGTGAGTTTGCGGATTTGGCGAGGGCGAGGAAGGGTGCGAGCGCGTTGAGGGCGCGGGACTGGTCCATTGTGAGGGTTTGTCGATTGTGGATGAGTGAGGTGTTGTTGTGGTTCAGTGTCCTGTGTCCTGTGTGATTTGCAATGGCTGTTGTTGCACCTTCAGGCTGTAGAAGAGTGGTCACGGGTAGCGTACTGGTAAGTTGCCCGCTGTTTGATGTTGGTTGTGAGGTCGTGTTGTCGGAGTGGAGGGAAACAGACTGGAGTTCCTGAGTGACCGCATCAAAGGCCGAGACCCCGATTAGATAAGGATTTCACATGACGCCCACCACAAACACTTGGGCCAGACTCAATCTTCAAAAGTACAGGTATTTCATCAAGATCATGACATGACAGTCGTATATACGTGTGCCGCCGTGCTTCTATGCATCTACTGCAACACCAAACCCAACTAGCGACACTCACCAACACCCACCCTACGCATCACACGCCGCAGGCGCAATGCCCTCCTTGATGGTCTCCTCAAAACTTGTGAACCCATGCCCGTAGTGCTTCCTCAGCAGCTCCTCGGCGCGCTCCTTGGGAACAACACTGCGATCCTCGCCCATATCCTTCTCCTCGCCAAAGTCCTTGCCAGGCTCCAACTTCCTCAGCACAGCCAGCAAGCTGTTCCAAGTGTACGGAGCAGCGAAGGCGAAAATCCGCTCCCCGTTGCATTCCGGATCAGCGAGAGCGACGACGTGCAGCTTGGCGTCGTCGCGCACGTTGATGAAGTACTGCGGCGGCATGGTCGCGAGGAAACTCTCTTTACCCGCGTAGGTCTCCGACAGCCAGTCGCCGGTGCTGTTGCCCGTGGCGCGCACGCGGTGGCCGAAGTTGGCGTTGGGGAGCACGGTGGCGACCTGGAAGGGCGGGTTGGTCTCTTTGACTGCTTTCCAGAGGGCGCGCTCGGCCTCGGTCTTGCTGGCGGCGTAGACGTCGTAGGCCGTCGCTCCGCCGTTGCGGATCTTCTCCAGCACGGCATCGTTCCAGGAGTCCTTTGTGATTGTGATTTTTTCGTTGGGGACGGGTGTCAGGGCTGCGGTGCTGGAGGATGTCACGACGAGGGACTTGATCTTGGGCTCGAGTGTGGCGGCTTTGAGGATATTGAGGGTTCCTTTGACGCTAGGAGGAATGACTTCCTCTGGGACGTCGGAGAAGGTCAGGATCGAGGCGAGGTGGACGATGCCGCTCACGCCTTTGACTGCCTCGTCGTAGGCGTGCTCGTCGACCATGTCGGGGACGTCGACGATCTCGAGCTGGTTCTTGCCATGTTTCTTCTCGATGTAGTCGACTAGGAACTTGGCTTTGCTGGCGTTTCGAGATGTGCCACGGACTTTGTAGCCGGCTGCGATCAGTTCGTCGACAACGTGGTTACCGATATACCCGGTCGCGCCAGTGACGAGGACTGTACCTCCTTTCTGGATTGTTGACATTTTGATTAGACGCGCGTGTTACGTGGCGTGATGTAACGTGATGTATTCTAGCCAGCGAATATAGCTGAAGGTCGAGTGTTCGGATGTTTTATGTATGGTTAACTGTCAGGCGTCCAAAGATGTAACATAAATGTAACCTCAATGGGCGATCCACCGATCCACCATTGATTATCTTCTGACGTCGACGCCAAGAATAGATCCTTCATGAACAATTATGCACGCTAAGAACTACCATCGCGGCCGGAACGGAACCGTAGTGTTAAAGCCAGTGGATGTTGTAATCAGGATGATAAGGCAACATGCGCGCATCAAGTCATTAAAAATGTTTCCAAAAAATGCCCATCCCTGCGCACAGCGATCACGATGAGCTTGAACTGCAGCCGATGTCCAAATATCTCAAACGGTCAAAAGACCAGCTCAGTCCAGAGCTCAATGCTTCCAGTCGTCCATGCCTAATACCACATCCTCTGCTTCTCCAGTCACGACCTTCGTCGAAGCCGTAGAAGCGTGTTTCCTATGTGCGCGTCCCTTCTTACTTACGACTTTCAAAGCCGGTTCGTCTACTCTCTCGGTATCGTCGCCAAACAGAAAGCCCCGATTCCGCCGCTGGTCTTCGAAGAAGGATGAAGGCGCCTTCTGAGGTGTTTTCTCTTTTTCAGCGTCGTCGCTCTTCCCTGCTTCTTTATCCTTGTTGTCGTCCCCGCCTAACATCCAAGAGTAAGAACTTTCCGCTAATGGAGGGCGGATGGTTGGTGGCGGTGGCAGGTCTAGTGGGACTTCTGCTGTTTTGGATTGAGGTGGTGAGGCGAACGGAGGGGAATTTACCTTGATTTCTGGTCGCCTCTTGACTTTGACAGTGCCGGGTTGCTCGGGTTGAGGTGCAACCTCAGTATTGTCATCATCGGGCTCGTCAAACATGGAGGGGTCTGCAAGCTTCTGAATATCTTCCTGTTCCTGGGTGGGTAGTGACTCTGGTTCAGGCGGAGGTTGTACAAGTCTGGGCGAGCTTGGTGATTCCGACTGCTTTCCATCAAGTTCTGGCTCTGCTGGTGCGGACAGCAGATGATCATCGTTCCCTGCCTCTTTCCCCTCCGTTTTCTCCTCGGTTGGCAAAGGAAGAGTCGCATCGCCAAGGTAGACTTGCACAAACTGCACTTTGGCGATTGCCACGCTCAGCTTCTCTAGTGAATCCTTGTCTCCCTGTGTCGCGGCGGAGTCAACAGATTGGCTACCTTCAGCAGCCACCTTCTGGTACTGCCAAAGCTCACCAACGGCGGCTTCGAGCAATTTACTCAATTGAGCATTCCTGTTCTCCAGTTCTTTGACTTTATGCAGGGCCGCACCATATGCAGTACGTGGTGCACCTTGTCGCCGAGCGTTGGACGAGGACGGTGTTTGTGCATTGCTGATCTCCTGTGCTTTGCGATGGACTTCATCGACAGCGTTGCGCACGACTTTGCCGATACCCAATTGCTCGCTACGTGCAGTGATGTTCTTTGCAGCTGATTGGAACATGGACTCGATATTGCGACCCTGCCTTGACTTGCCGTCTGGTGTCAATGCCGTGCGACCCAGAGCAGCTTTGGCTGCATTCACTCCCGAGAATGCTGTAATGTTGCGCTGAAGCGCAGGTGGCGTTGCTGGTCGGTCGCCAGGCTGCAGGGGTCGATCTGTATATTTGAGAACAAGGTAGCCGCCACCTTCGGCATGCATGTGCTCTCGTAGATAGAGAGCATCCAGGACGAAACTCTGAGGGGGGAAGTCCCTGGGCAGTGGCGGATATCTCAAGAGGAGAGTCAAGGCTTCGTTGTAATCCGCGTCCACCAACTCCCATCTTATGCGTAGTAACATCGCTATGCAAATGTGGTCCACAATCTCCAGTGAAGTATCGTTTGCGAAGACGACGTCCCACATGGTCAATACATCGTCAAAGGGAAACTCGCGTCCAAAGAGCAGCCTGACCCATCGCATGAGGAAGATCTGGGGCATGATGTCCAGCTTCTCCAGGTGAATAGAGAGTTCTCGGTCGACTTTGGCAAGCATGTCGAATACGATCCGCTTGCTGCGCAAGACCATCGGATTGTCTGCTGCTGCATGCGTTGTCTGCTCGTAGAAGCTCTTCGCATTCTGCATGACCTGGCCGAAGAGAGCAAATGCGTCGTGTTCGATATGGTCGGCGTCGTAGACAGCACGGATGACAGCGTCCTCGCCCATTGCCTTGCTACTCTGGCCCAAGTTCACAGCATCTCTTTCGACCACCCAAAGCATAGGAGCCAGCAACTCATGCATACCCTGTCGGTAGCCAAGATCCGGGTTCAGCTTGCAAAAGACAAAGAGGATGTCCAACATCATGCGCTGTGTGTCCGGCTGGCGAAAGTAGAGGTTCTCGGGCATGCAGCGGTCGACGTCTTGTTGGATTTCGGCGCGGAGTTCTTCGTCTTGACGGATGGACGGCCATGGTGACTTTGATCACATCTTAGCTATCGGTCAGACCGCGCCCGTCACGGAGGCAGGAGGAGAGGGTTGGCGAAGGCCTTACGTCTATGTCTTCGTTGAGCGGGTCGGGCTGTTCATCCGGGTTCTCGATGTGTCGGAGGAAGTGTAGGCGCAGCGAGTTGTACGCCGAGCGCGAGGAGAGGAGGGTGCGTGGCCATGAGGCGGTGTCGACGTTGTCGAAGAGGAGGAAGGCTTTCCAACATGCCGAGCGAAGACCGTTGTTGGGGACTGAGAGATGGCCGTCGAGGCGGACGGCTTCCTTGAGCTCGGCGAGTGACGGGTACTGTTGGAGTTCTTGCCAGCTTTGTTTGGCATCGGCGAGGCGTCTCATGACCGTGGTGTCGCGAATGAACACTTGAGTAATGTATCCCCCGATTACGGTACGGTGGTCGCAGGTGTAAGTAGGATAGTGGGGTGGTCTAAGAATGGTCACGGTCGGCAATAGACTTCCAAGGTTGACATAACATGCAGATCCCGGCGTTTCAGCCGCACGACATGACCATGATACTGGGCATCATCCTCAACATTACATACCAGCACATGAAAGATGGGCTGGCCATATGAGTTTGTTGACCTCACAGACGCTCAGAAACAGCATCGGCGAGTGCTGCTGGATGCTTACGGGTTGGTGGCACAAGCCTCTGCTGGTGTCGTCCTCATCCTGATACAAGTCTATTTCCTCGCTCAATGGCTCAGACAGAAGAGAAGTGGTTCTGATGACCTGGACGTGCCCAGCTCGCCGAGTCTGAAGCAGTCCCGGTCCCAGATAGGCGGACGTCTCAATACTCGAGCAGTCGCGCAGTGGTGGAGGCGTTTTACATGGTGGTGTGGTGATTCGGTCAAATGTATGGGCAGCGATCTTGGAACGAATGGCCAAATTACAGCAGCAGTAGCATGGACTGTCTGGCTTCTCTACCTATCCTTCGCAGAGACAGGCAATGGTGAGTCTTTCCCGTCGTAATCCAGCAGACTCACTCTGTCAGTGCTTCAGTGCAGTGCAGTGCAGCTCACACAAGCGCAGACTATCTCCATCTCACGAAACGGTTTGGCATCGTTGGAGCCTCACAATTGCCCTTTCACTATCTCTTGACCTGGAAGTCATCATTGTCACCAATCCAAACCTTGACGAGAAGCTCTCACGAAACACTCAACTCATACCACCAAGCACTCGGCCGCATCGTCGCCCTACTGGTATTCCTGCACGCCGCCTTCTACCTTAATTTCTACGTACAATCCAACATCCTTGGAAACAAACTCAAAGAGGCCTACGTCTTGTGCGGTATAGCAGGCACTTTTGCTTTCGCCGCTATCAGCACCACCGCCTTGTCACCAGTCAGGCGATGGAACTACCGCATCTTCTACACCGTCCACGTGATACTTGCCACTGCACTACTCCCGGTCTTGTTCTTCCACGTCCACCACATCCGCATCTACTTGTTCGAGACGGCTTTCATCTACGCTTTGAACTCTCTCATACGATGGTCATCCGTGTCGAACTGCAACGGCACCGTTCGCTCAATACACAATACTTCATTGGTGGAGATTTCGATCCCATGCGGTGCCGGATCCTCGGTGCAGAAACCCGAAGACTATCGCCCCGGCCAACACGTGTATGTTTCGCTGACATCGAACTCCCTCTCGCGTGCATTCCGTAGCAACCCCCTCACCGTCGCCTCCATCCCCAGCACCGACAATCACCTCAAATTCGTGGCTCGCGCGCTGGACGGCAACACGAAGAAGCTGGCCATGATTTCCGAGAAGAGCTCCGCCGGCATCGAAGTCAACCTCGCCATCGAAGGACCACATGGTCTCGGCACTCTCGATGACAAACTACTGCAGCGTGACCGCGTGCTGTTCGTCGCTGGAGGCGTTGGCGCGACATTCGTCATCCCACTGTACAGGCAGCTTCTTTCGGACCTCAGCCCGGGCAAAGGCAGTTACAGAAGGCAGAAGGTGACTTTTGTCTGGATCGCCAAGTCGGAATCAGAGGTCACTTGGGCGATCCCGACGGACCAACGAGACAAGGAAGGCTTTGTCGAGAGGTTGAGAATCTGCATCACAGGCACCCGCACTTCCGCTACTGGTATCAGTGAGTATGGAATGGACTACAACGACGGCGTTGCAGCGGCTGCCATCGACGAAGATGATGGCATCGAGCTGGAAGAGCAGAAGCAGCTGCTTGCGGATGACGCGGATGCTACCGCCGCTCGGAGCGACTTGCCAATCTACACCGGCCGACCCGATCTGCGTCGACTTGTCCATCGAGCCCTCTCGCATGGCAACAGCGAAAGAGTGGCAATCGTGACATGCGGTCCAAAGACGCTGAGCCAGAGCCTCCGACGGGAAATCACACCTTGGGTAAAGCGAGGACGAGACGTCTGGTTCCACGACGAGAGCTTCAGTCTGTAGATTTTCCAGTACAGCTGACATGCAAGAATCGATTTAGTACTCTTGCTCCCTCAAAGCAACCCATAGATCTACTTGACCATCAAATACTGCTCCTCTTCCAACAACTTCTTCCCCAATTCTGCCCCACCAACTCCTCGTAATCGGCAACCTCCTTCTCCAACACTTCGCAACAGTTCCTTTTATACTTCTCCCCAAGAGCGAACGATGGCGCATCTCATCCATGAGGCATATTGTCAACCTACCATTCCTCTCGCCCAGTCGTTGTCGTTTCGCCAAAGGCCCGAGTAGCAGAAAGCGGTTTAGGCTTCTTGGTAATTGCATGCATGTCAATGGTCGGGGTGACTGTGCTCTGTAATCGGTAAGATTCGAGTCGGCGGACGCGGCGGCCGGTATAACATGAAGTAGAGAGTGATCGTGTATTGCAATTGGATGTCACTATAGCATGTGGGAATTTGGAGTCTGCGAGTGTTGTGTGAGCACAGCGAGGTCGGGCAGCTCTCTTTTCTTGGGCGTCGATTCCCGCACAAGAGTCAACATACAGCGAGTGGAAGAGCATGGAGCTATCAAGTCAAAGAGTTGAACTTTTGTATGAACGTTTCTCATTTCAGGAGCCTTTGGCCCGCTTGATTAATTATATAAAAAGGGACGCAACAATCTACAACTTGCTGACCTCGAGGACAGCCTTGCCGAAGTTCTTGCCCTCGAACAGGCCGACGAGGCCCTCGCTGGCGTTGTCGATGCCCTCGGTGACGTCCATGGCGGCCTTGAAGGAGCCCTCGCTGAGCCACTTCTGGACCTTCTCCTGGTGCTCGCGGGCGTACCTGGGGCCCATGTTGGCGTCGCCGACGATGAAGCCGCGCATGGTCAGGCGCTTGGCGACGACCTGCATGAGGTTGCGGATGGGGTACTGGTTCTCAGGCTTGAGGTTGTACTGGGAGATCATGCCGCAGGCGACGATGCGGCCAAAGTCGTTCATGCAGGTGATGGCGGCCTCGAGCTGCTCGCCGCCGACGTTCTCGTAGTAGATGTCGACGCCGTTGGGGGCCAGGCGCTTGAGGGCGTCGAGCGGCTTCTCCTTCTTGTAGTTGAAGCCAGAGTCGAAGTTCAGGTCCTTGGTGATGAAGTCGAGCTTCTTGTCGTCGCCGACGGAGCCGATGACGGTCAGGCCCTCGTGCTTGGCGAGCTGGCCGACGAGCTGGCCGACTGGGCCGGCGGCGGAGGAGATGAAGATGGTCTCGCCCTTCTTGGGGACACCGATGTCGTAGAAGGAGGAATAGGCGGTCAGACCAGGCATGCCGAGGGGACCAAGGAAGAGCTTGGTGTCGAGGTTGTAGGGGTTCTGGATGACGTTGGCGGTGTCGGCGACCTCCTTGGGGAGGGCGGCGTACTCGGCGGTGGGGGTCTGGAAGAGGGAGCAGATCTGGTCACCGGCCTTGAACTTGTCGTTGTCGCTCTTGAGGACGGTGGCGATGCCGCCGTTGGTGATGGCGGAGTTCAGCTCAAAGGCGGGAGTGTAGGACTTGATGTGGCTGGGACGCATGCGGCCACGCTGGTAGGGGTCGAAGGAGACATAGTGGATCTTGATGGTGATGCCGCCTTGGGGAGGGGCCTGCTCGGGGTCGAATGTGTTCTCCTTGATGCCAATGTGCTCGCCGGGGATGATCTTCTCGCTGGGGTGAGCGAGGTATGTGAGGGTCTTGTTCTGGACCATGATGGCGGTGTTGTGTGGGGGTATGTGAGGGAGAGTTTTGTTGTTGTGAGTAAGAAGGATTGGATTGGATTAGATTGGATTGGATGGAGATTGAGTGAGTAGGTAGAGTATAGAGGAGTTTGGATTGGGGAGAGGTTGCGACTGATATATCACTGTTGACAGAGTTCGGAGCCTCGGCTTAGAGAGCACAGGGTTAGGTATGCTTAGAAATGGGTTACAGACTGCTCTGGCACTGCAGCGGTCTACGGAGCAATGCACGGGTCGAGCGTGCGTGGATTAGAAGGTCGATGTTCTTCCATGGACCATGACCGTGGTGGGCTGGTGGATGAGAAAAGAGCTATGTCACAATTTGGTGGCATGCCTCGGCCGATGATCGTGCGGATGAGGAATGAGCCCCGAGCAAAGGCCCCACGATACGCACGCAAGAAAGAGGATCAACTGAGCATGGCTCTGGGATATGCATGCTGTCCGCAAATATGCATTCATTAACAGAACTCAATTTGTCCTTGTGTTTCATCGCGTGGCGAGACTTCAGACAGCTTGCATAAGCAGCCGCGGCCGAGTCCTTCTTCCAGCCTAAGTGAATTGACCGAAGTGGGTGCGTCCAAGTGGCGTGAAGCCCGATCGCAAACTAGAAGGTGAGAGAAGATGGAAAGCCTTCCTTTTTGGAACATCAGGGTCTTGGAGACAGGTGGAGGAAAATAGCCGCCGATCTCATCTTGACATCTTGCCGACCCCATTATTCCAGCATCGTGTCGTGTTGCTGTTTGGTGGAGAGGTCTTTTGGGCAACTCGATGGTAAGATTGATGATACATGCAACAGGTGAGATGGCACATGTATATGCAGTGAGCAAGAAGGCCATCTCAATCAACATAAATAATACACATTTAGGTACTATCTAAGGTATCGAATGCCACGATTTCGTCATACCCAGCTCCGCGCGTCTACAGTAGTCGTTGAATCCAGCAACGAAGCATCCTCAATCCTTTCCACTTCCTGATCCAGACCCTCTACAGCTCTGCGACAACAACCTCAACATACAACACACACATCCATCATGTCGGACGAAAAAGCACCCCTCAACCCTCCTCCATACACCGACAACCCAGACCCCATCACGGAAAAGTCCAATGGCGCACCACGAGGCCCTCGCCCACCCTTCCCTTTGGACCTGCCCGCCCTGAACATGATCCGCGGCAAACGAATAATCCTCGCCTCCGCCTCGCCCAGAAGAAGACAACTACTCGCACAGGTAAGGCCAACCCGATAGAAGACTGAACTTCGAAAATCCAATCTTCAGCCAACCAAGCTAACGGACATCCAAACAAAAAGATCGGCCTCACCGACCTTGAAATAATTCCCTCGACCGTCCCCGAAAACCAACCCCACACCCTCTCGCCCTTCGAATACGTCCTCGCGACCGCCACCACCAAAGCCCAAAACGTCTACGCCGCCACAATCGACACCCCCAACAACGAGCCCGCCCTGGTCCTCGCCGCAGACACCGTCGTCTCGACGCACCTCGGGCAGATCCTGGAGAAGCCGCGTAGCGAGCGCGAGCACGTCGCGACCCTCAAAATGCTGCGCGACCAGAACAACGGCTGGCACAAGGTGTACACGGCGGTCGTGGCGATGGCGCCGCTGGAGACCGCCGTCGCGCCCGGGTACGCGATGGAGCACCACGTGGAAGAGACGAATGTCAAGTTCGACCAGAGCGTTACGGACGAGTTGATTGTGAGTTATGTGCGGACGAGGGAGGGGGCGGACAAGGCGGGCGGGTATGGGATTCAGGGGATCGGGAGCATTCTGGTGGAGAAGATTGATGGGACGTTTGACAATGTGGTGGGCTTGCCGTTGAGGGCGACGTTGCAGGTTATTGAGAGTGTTATCGTGGAGCCCGGGCAGGAGGAGGAGGTGACGGATGTGTTGTAGATACCTGCTGTACATGAGGCTGGTTCCTCTTTTCTTATTTGAAAGCGGTAGGGTCTGAGTATGGACTCTAGGCTCATAGAGGGGCGATGCTATATAAGCCTTTAGTCGAGAGAGGGCCTGCACACATACCTGCGCTTTGACTGGAAGACCTGCATGGGGAAATGGTATATCTTGAGCCACTTTCGTCTACATGGTGTGTATTCTTCCGTGTAGATGAGAATATACAGTACCTTCACAGCTAGGCCGTCGTTACACAACGAGTCATGCTTTGCTTTGCTTCGGTGCCGATTGCCATCGAGGCCCATGACAGAGCCGCGGAACATCACAGCTTCAGTGCTCGTGAGCAAGGGGTTGGGAATGCACCCCAGGGTCGCTGGTAATAATACAACCCGAAGTACAGTTGATGACCGAAGCCGACACTGCACAATTCGATTGTCTCAAAGGTATCACGGCCACATTATTTTTTTGAATGGTACAAGTCACAGCAACAACTACGTGTGTATGTGCTTCTTTTGACACATCCACTGGGCAGTTTTCGAGGTGTTGCAGCACTACATTGGAGACCGCAACACCTTCTACGCGTCCATACAATGCATCGGTAGCGACACCCAGGTCCAGACTGATTGCTCATGCATGCTGATGGTGTTTCATGAGGCTCATGTGGCTGGCTCTGTTCTCTTTGGTGAACAAATCCAGAGCATGAAGCTGTGAACAACGAGCAGCGCACAACAAAGCGTCCGAAGTTGGGATTAAGCGGAGGGCGCTACACATCGGCTGGCACTCGAAGGAATCGCCGAGAGGAACGTCGACACCTATGTCTTGCTTAGCGCAAGTAGTAAAAGGTGATTCGTTAGCAGTATCCTTGAACTCCGATCAGATTGCCCTCAAGCAGGACAAAGACAACAACTTACCTCGAAAAAAGAGTAAAATGAAGCGTCACCCTCACCAGAGTAATCAGAATCGAATGATACCCCAGCAAACTCCCTCCCACATCTCTCGCGAGACAGGAAGGGAGCGCCAAAATACGCTGCGTATTGCACTAAAGTGATCGTACCGCGGCCCTATCACAGGCGCACGGCACACACAATCTTCGCACCGGCTCCCATAGCACCAACCAGACATCTCGCGCGAACGAGAGCTGGTGGGCTGGTTTTTCTGATGCCGAGTGCAACCATGAGTGTGATTCATGGCAGGCCCTTACGGGCAGTGACCAGAGCTCGACGCAGCTGCGACGAGATGGCATGCAAAGGTGAAGATTACTCCGAATTTCTCATTTGCCAGGAGGTTGACGGAGAGCAGTGAAGCTTTCTGTCTGTGTGTGAGCAAAGAAACGCAGCTTTGGTGAGGATGACGCTTGGGGGGAAGAGGAAGAGAGGTCGGAGAGCTTCGTGGAAATTTGAGGTATAGGTGAGAGGCGGGAGTGGCCGCTTGGCTAGCGCCGATCATTTGTTGACGCTCGCCTGAGAGGGTTTCCATGTGTTTTCGCGTGTCTGTCGCATTTATAGCTGTTGACTATGACCAGACTGACCAACGCCGTGCAACTGTAGTAGCAGTACGTCAGGCTTGGGATCAACGGTGACCTGTGATGCACAAATGTGCCAGCAAATACAAAACACTTGGAGCTCCAGAAAACATGGACATGAAACGCTGCTGCGTCACCGCCTTGGCAGGGCGAAGAGGGGCATTCAAGGGTCTCTTCAGGCCAGGCCATCTCCCATGTCTTCTACATAATCCAAACAAAAGCTTCACCGCCCTCCATTGCTGTACCTACCTATCATTGCACACAAAACGCAGTGACAATTCACACACATCATGCCGACCATGGCACTCAAACCCACCATCCTCTTCCCCATCCTCCTCGTCGCCCTCATTTACTTTGCCCGCCCAGCCCAAGCCTTCGGTGCTGGCAACATCGCCTCTACAAGCAAGATCGAAGGCCAGAACTGGCGTCACGGCGATATTGAAGACACTCTCCTCACTCTCCTCACTGCTCGCGTCATTGGCCGCAACAAGAAGTTCAGCAAACTCGATGTCAAGCGTGTCTACTTTGGCAACTGGCTGCGTGATTACTCCCAGGCCATCGATGTTGGGTATGGGGCAGAAGGCAGAGAACGCATATCTAGAGTCTAACTAACTTGTTGCAGTACCGTTAAATACGTTTCCGCTGATGCAATCAGACTCCTGCTTTGGGTCCTTGGTTTCATGAGCTTTGGTTATGGCACTGGCGAGTTCGAAGTCACAAGCGATCGCCTAGGCTGCTATCGTCCAGAAGAGCACATTGACAATCCGAAAGATTATGCGGACAACATTGATGCGAGGCAATATGACAGGAGATTGCGTGGTCCAGTGGACGAAAGAGTTGAGCTGGGCATCGACGAGAGGACTGGCATGAAGAACTACATTGCATCTGAAGACAAGGGCATCACTACCTCCTCTGGCCTGGTCCGCAACCTCTTTGGTAAAGCTATCGATCTTGGTCGGAGGTACAAGGAGACCAAAGATGACAAGGATTTCTACGAGGCACTGAGGCTTTTGGGCACTGGTTGCCAGTAAGTTCGACCAATGATACTAGCACTTTGTACACGAAGTCCTTACTAACGACATTTTAGCTGTCTTGAAGACTTCTCTGCACACAGCAACTACACTGAGCTGGCTCTGATCGAGCTGGGCGAACGAGACATCTTCCCGCACGTCGGACGTGACACTCAAATGCGAGTAGATGGCGCTCGCAACTCCGTGTTCCCAATCATCACTGGAACCTTTGGAGGTGTCGACTTCTTACACTCCGTCATGGGCGAGTTCAACGACAAGGCCACCCAATCTGAGCTCGAGGAGCTCGAGGGTGCCATCAGCCACGCCAAGAACTCGGATACCTCCCTGTTGAAGGACATTCTCAAGCAGGTTCCTTCCGGCGTCTTCGGTAGTGACGAAGACCAAGGTGCGAAGGCGGACGAGCTTCAGGCTAACGCCAACGCATCTCAGATGCAGAACATGCACATCACGCCCAAGGAGCCCGAGGAGTTTACCAAGCAGATCCAAGAGATCATGAAGCAGGTCTACCCGATTATCGAGTTCCATGACAACATCATGAAGGGCATCTCATCTGCCATCGACAAGATCCCCATCCTCCCTGAAATCCTCGAGCAGCTGCAGGACCAGGTCAATCTTTTCGTGTTCTCTCTGCTGGCGCCTTACATCATGCCTGTCATTTCTCAAGTCAAGAACGAGCTTCACACCGGTTCTAGCGAGGTCATTAAGAGCAGCCAAGATCACCAGATGGCTGTCTTCTCCGACGACAACGACACGAACCCCACTCACAGCATGCTTTCCAAGGATCACTTCTCCAACGTCCTCAACGAGCCCGCAGGAAAGGTAGCGAGCGCTGTGTTGAAGTGGGTTGTACCCCAAATCGTGGAGTGCTGGGACAACGAGGACGCCGACATTGCCCGCACTCTGGACCGCATTGTCAACGGTGTCCTCCACCACCCCGCTCTTCGCGAGTATGGTGATGATGGTGCTAGTGATGGGCGTGGCCTTATGTTCCGCGAGGTCGAGAAGTGGTGGGGCAACAAGGACGAGGATGAACGCGAGAAGCTGCGTCGCAGCCTCAGCAGAGAGGGCGTTCAACACTTCAAGAACCACAAGGAAGGCGTCCACGACAAGGGTCATGGCTGTGGTAAGCCTTTGGGTCTCCCGACCAGTGAGACCTACGGATCTTCTGGTGCCACTGGCGGCAAGAGCTCTGACGCTGGTAACCTCCTCGGAGGTATTGCCAGTGCTCTCGGTAATTCTTCGCAGGGCTCCGGTGGCTATGGAGGCTCCAAGCAGCAGGATGCGATCCACGAGAAGGTCAGCGAGGCTGTCGGCGGCGGTGCGATTGGCTCCATCGTCGGCGGTTTTGCCAGCAACATTCTCGGTAATGCAGCAGCTGCGAGCAAGACGAAGGTGCACCACAGCTATGATGAAGATGAGGACAACAATTCGGGGAACAAGAGCAGCGGTTACAACCAAGGAGGAAGCTCGTACAACTCCAACCAGCAGAGCGGTAGCTACAACCAAGGCGGCTCGTACGGCGGCTCCAACCAGCAGAGCAGCGGGTACGGCCAAGGCAGCTCCTACAACAAGCCCAGCCATCAGAGCAGTGGGTATGGACAAAGTGATTCGTACGGCTCCAACCAGCAAAGCAGCGGATACGGACAGAGCGACTCGTACAGCTCCAACCAACAGAGTGGCGGATATGGACAGAGCGGGTACAACTCTGGTAGCTCCCACGTGCCTGGCGGCTTCTCCGGCGAGGAGGACCGATACAGCCAGACGCAGACCTCGTCTTCGCAATACCCTCCGAGCGGCCGTCGCGATGAGAGCCAGCAATATGGCCAGGACAGCTACTCTGGACGCACTGGTTACGGATCTCAGCAGGGCTCGGAATCCCGCTACGATCAGCCATCTGAACGCCGCCATGAAAACGAAGGCCGCAGCAACCAGCCTCACCACGGCTCGTCTCGCCGGAACGATTCCGACGACGATGACAGCAATGATGACGACGACTACGAGAAGAAGCAGCGTAAGCGCGAGAAGAAGGAGCAAAAGAGGTTGAAGAAGCAGCGCGAAGAGGAGGAGGAGAGAAGGCAGTCGTCTCGCCGTGATGACTACGGCAGGTCTTCCGGCCGCGACGACGACAACTACCCATCTCAGCAGCCTGCCTACGGTGAAGAGTCAAGCTACTCCAGCGGCTATGGACGCCAGTCTGGCTCTTCGCGCCAGGAAGAGTCCTACAGCCAGAGCAGCAGTCGCTACGAACAGACTTCAAGCTCTAGCCGTTACGAGGAATCTTCGAGCTCTGGATACCCGGGTCAGTCCAGCTCGGGTGGCTACGGCTCGACCACGTCTGGCGGATATGGTTCATCTTCTGGGTACGGCAACGAGTCCTCCAACACGTACGGCTCCTCGGGTCGCACTGAAGGGTATGGCAGGAGCGGGAGAGACGAAGACGAAATGCCGGGTTCGTTCGGCGGCAGCAGTGGCCGAGACGAGGACTCTTACGACAACGATCGTAGGAGACAGCACGGTGGTGGAAACTCGGGCTATGGTAACTCGGGCTATGAGGGCGGTAGCAGTGGCTACGGTGGAGACAATGGCGGTGGCTACGGTTCGAGGTATTAGGCGATTGTTGATTGAAAGCGTGCACGACGTGACGAGATGAGACGGCTGAGAGATGAAGAAACGAACGAGCATTAAGTTGTGAAATAACATCAAGGAAAAAAGCATTTGCATTGGTTTGATTCATTATTGAATGAGAGACGGAAAGTCTGAATTTCTTACCGTCTGTCTCTCCTCACGTATGAACTTCGTGACATCCATCGTAAACGGCCCCTTCGGCCCAGCGATAGAGAGACGGTTGGAAGATATTATGTGCACTGTTCATTGATGAAATGACAGCTATATAAATCACAATGTTCTTGACCTCTAGATCTAGATAATTTTTCTCAATCAGTGGCATAGGGTTAGAGTTGGAGTTACAAGAAAGCTAGACCAAAGCCAGTCCTTCGTAGCTTCCAAATGAAATTCCCGGTGACGGCGCGACCTCACTTACCAACGACAAGCCTAAACCATGCCGGTGCGTAGTCGTGCATACCCACTCGTCTCCGAAACCACCTAGAAACAATTTCTAACTTGCGCCCTTGCTGCGAACAGCTCCTCCTCCTGTCCGGATATCCCAAGTCTGGCAAGACATATCGCAGCCAGCAACTGATCCGCGAGTTCGAAAACCGCATATCGGATTCTGCCGAGCCTCGTATCAAGCGCATCAAACTGCACCATATCAACGACGACACCCTCGCTCTCGACCGCAATGTCTACGCCACCGCTCGCGCCGAGAAAGATGCCCGTGCCACTTTCGAGGCGGCTGTCAAACGCACCCTTGACCGTGATACCATCGTCGTCGCCGACGGCATGAACTACATCAAAGGTTTCCGCTACCAATTGTACTGCGAGGCCAAAGCTGTGCAAACGCCCAATTGCATCGTCCAGATCGGCACCCAGCCAGATCAATGTCGCAGATTCAACGAAGCTGCCCTTGAGAATGCTGCAGCCGCCACGCCATCAGCGGCCACATCGCCACCCTACGAACCCGCCGTCTTCGACAACCTAATCTTCAGATATGAAGAGCCAAACGGTATGAATCGCTGGGACGCGCCGCTGTTCGCGGTGCCCTTCGAAGACGAAAACCCGGACTACCAAGCGATCTGGGATGCGCTGGTGGGTTCCGATGGCAAGACGAAAGTGGTGCGCCCGAACGCGGCGACGGTCATGAAGCCCGCGTCCGAGCAAAACTATCTGTATGAGCTCGACAAGTCGACGTCCGATGTCATAGCGGCCATCACGGCGTGGACGGCTGACCACCCAGGAGAAGGTGGCGGGACGGTCAAGGTGGGCGATGAGCTTGAGATTGAGCTACCCGTGAACCCTCCTTCGCTACCGCAGCTGCAGAGGCTGAGGAGACAGTTCATTCAGCTCAATCGGCAACATAACCTGAGCAAGACTAGGCTGAAGGCCATGTTCGTTGGTCACCTTAACGATGCATTCGAGCAATGATTGGCTGTGAGGCATGTAGTTGCTGCAAAGAAGTCTGTGGTTGGATGCATATCATTGGGAGTGCAGACGACGGTCACATAGGCTTACAAGGTATGTAGTACTGTAATGCATCACCGCTCGAGTAAACATAAAGAAGTATTCCCATCCATGAAAAACACGCGAAGCCTGAGGAAGGCAGCCCTACCTTTTTGAACTGGATCTTAGATCACATTGATCGCATACATCTCGACCACATGCGGGTGGGACACAACCAAGGCCATCCCAGCAGGCGAGTACTCCGAAGACCTTTGCTGGGATGTAGGCAATCTCATGTGTATTCATTATGGTAGTGTTACCTCAGGACTCAATCAGTTCAATCGTGTAGTACCGCTGAGACCGAGGTGCAACGTATTTGACAAAACTTTCATCCAAAAGCTTGTGTGTGATTATTTCTTTGATGATATTTCTCAAGAGCGCCCATATGACGCTACGATGCTACTACCGAACGTCTCCGAGTCAACTTAATATTGTCATCCGGGTGAAATCGTTGGATTCGACGATTGATTCTTGAACTAACTCCGGAATCTTCTCATCCTTGAAAGGAGCCTAGAGATAGTGCTAGTGCTACTACCTGAAAGCCGAATGAACTACTGAGAGTGATGTGCTCTGTGCAGACATATCCAGTGAGCTTGGGGACATCTTGTGATAACAAATGAGGGCTTCGATACAATCGTACGTTACCACGAGAATGATCCAGGCACATGTAAGTGAGTGAGGTGGGAAGAAGTCCAGATTTCAGAAACGCTTCCTATTGGCTTACAAGTTTGCGACAGCTGCAGGCTCCCGCACTCCCGTCCGCGCTAAGGCTCAATGAGGGGTTCATCCCACTTCCGCTTTCACTCCACATGCGGCTTGTATCGTCACTTTGGCAGACATTCCACTTCAGTCCCCATCATTTCCTCTACCACAACATACAACACATAACACAGCAACCATGGCCGACGACAAGACTCCGCCGCCCAGCGATGCCTCTGGCATTGCGAAATCCTTCGAGGAGCGACTCACTTTCCCCAGCAAAGCCGCCGAGGGCGAGGAGCCTAAAAAGTTCAATTGGGCTGATGATGCCGAAACACCCACCACTGAGGACCCGCCTGCCCTTGAGAAGAAGAAGGATGCCGCCACCGAGGAGCCTGAGTCGGTCGCATCGGCGCAGAATGACGGCGCGAACGGCTATCTGAACGGCTCAAAGCTCGACGAACCGGAGTTTGATGTCGATGTGAAGCTCGCAGACCTGCAAGAAGACCCGAACAACCCTCTCTACTCTGTACAGAGCTTCGAGGACCTCAAGCTGTAAGGCCAATCAAGCTTCACGTTCCATGAATCAGGCTAATTCTCCCCAGCGTCCCTGAGCTGCTCCGCGCGCTGTCGGTAAACAGCTTCCTCAAGCCCTCCAAGATCCAGGAGCGCGCCCTCCCTCTGCTTCTGAAGAACCCGCCTCAGAACCTCATCGGCCAATCGCAATCGGGAACAGGAAAGACTGCGGCGTTTACACTCAACATGCTCTCTCGCGTCGACCTCAACAACCCAGCACCCCAGTGTCTCGTTCTTGCGCCCACACGAGAGCTTGCTAGACAGATCTCAGGCAACTGCCAAATGCTCGGTATCTTCCTCGAGGACAAGGGACTCAAGATTGGCGAGGCCATCCCCGACCCAGCAAAAAGGGGCCAACAGATCACCGGACAGATCATCGTCGGAACTCCAGGCACCGTCAATGACATGATCAAGCGCCGCCAGCTGGACACTCGCCAGATCAAGGTTCTCACTCTCGACGAAGCAGACAACATGCTCGACCTGCAGGGCATGGGCGACCAGTGCAAACGCGTAAAGCAGCAGATGCCAAAATCTGTCCAGGTGGTCCTCTTTTCCGCCACTTTCCCCCCAGAGGTTCTTGAATTCGCGAACCTTTTCGCCCCGAAATCTAACCAGATCACACTCGAGGTGGAGAAGCTCACGGTGAAGGGAATCAAGCAGATGTACCTCGACTGTAACAACGATGAGGAGAAATATGCCGCATTGCTCAAGTTTTACAGTCTGATGACCATCGCTTCCTCCATCATCTTCGTCAAGCGCCGCGACACCGCCACAGAGATTGAACGCCGCATGACTGCAGACGGTCACAAGGTCGCCGCGCTCTCTGGTGCTCTTGAGGGCACTGCGCGTGACGAAGTCTTCCAGAGATTCCGTACCGGTGAGGCAAAGGTTCTGATCACCACCAACGTTCTCGCACGCGGAATCGACGTGCAAACCGTCACTATGGTCATCAACTACGACGTCCCTGACCTGCCCGGTGGTGCTCCGGATTATGAGACCTACCTTCACCGTATCGGGCGTACCGGTCGCTTTGGCCGCACCGGCGCTGCTCTGACATTCGTGCACGATCGTCGCAGCTGGGGTCAACTGATGGACATCTGCAAACACTTCAACGTCGAGCCGATTAAGGTCAACACTGGGGACTGGGATGATGTCGAGAAGATGCTGAAGGCTGTAATGAAGAACTCTCGTAACAACCCGGGCAACAACCAGGTCAAGGGACCCGCTAAGGACGAGTCTATGAACTAGGGATTGACCCCACGATACGAGCTACGCACAAGCTACGATGGAAGACACTCCCGCGAAGGGGAGACATGATACCACTACGGACGGAAAGCATTTGCATGCCATGGCGTTTCTTTACTCTTGCAGGCATGGAAGGGAGGAATGGACTGAGTTTCTTCAATGATCGAAGGCCTTTTGTGAGGAATGGTCCATAGACGAGCGGCTTTCGACAGCTACCAAGAGCAGTCGAATATGCCTAAAAGGATGATACCCAAATTAAATGCGATGCGATCGCTGAAAACATCGTCTTGGCCACTGTATTTCTATCATGAATCCTTGCTTTTGTTTTCCTACACCCTCTGTAATACATGGTCGATCGATCAGCTGCAGTCAACCACTCAGCTTCCTCAAATCCCTCAGTTGTTTGCGTAGATTGCAGTCAACTTTGGTCCTGAGTAAGATTTCCCTAGGCCGAGCATCCACCACAACCCTGTGATCGTGAAGATCCCCACGAAGATGACGGAGTTCCCTGTAAACTGTTAGTGTCGGCGAACTTGTACTGGAAGATAGGGGTACATACAGTTCATCGCTGATATAGGCTCGACCGGGTAGGCATATGGGAAGCAGAAGAAGATGTTGAAGAACACAATCAGGACACACGCGATTCCGTTGACCGCGAAGCCCATGTCACCCATCCAGAACGGGCCTTTTGGTGTGTTTCGTCGCTTGCTGAGAAGGTGCGGAAGAATGGCTAGCAAGTAGCTGCCGGTCGTGAGGATGATGAACGAGCCGACGAGACTGTTGAACGCCGTTGTGGATCCCAGCTGGATGGCGCCCACCGCCGTGCACAAGACGGCGCACAGGATTGTGGCGGGGATTGGGCAGGACAGGCGTTCATTGACCTGGGAGAAGTATTTCGAAAAGGGCGTTGCGTCGTCTCTTGCTAGAACCCAGAATAGGCGACCGACCATCTGAGGGCCGGATGTCAGTACCTCGTTTCACGTAGGCGGAGAAGATGAAGCTTACCGTGATGGTTGTGATGTTGCAAACGAGCATGTTCAGCAGGACGATGAACAGGAGGCCGAACGTCGCTCCTTCGCTCCCGGTGGCCTGCCTGTACACTTCTGCGAGAGGAAACGAGCCGCTGCTGTTGATCACTGCGTCTAGATCGCTGATGCCGTATAGGATTGTGATGGCGTAGCACAGCGCGGTAAGGAATCCGAGACCGACTTGGGCGAAGACTGCTTTGGGGAGGTCGACTTTCGGGTTCGGAAGTTCTGTACGCTGTCAGTGTGTGATATCAACAGTGCTGTTGAGACAAGACTTACCTTCGGCCATGTGGGTCACAGCGTCGGGCGTTCCTATAATATCTGTCAGTGGTGGACTCTCAAACGGACGAAGGAATGGGGATACTAACCGATTGCAAAGGCGCCATTGAGGACTCCGATCAGGAAACTATTCATTCTTTAGAATTTCGCGATCCTCTGTCTCAAGACATCCACTTACCATAGACCGTTGCTCCAACCAGTAGTGTTCTGAAAGTCCCTCCAGACGAAGGCGTTGGTAGCGTGCTGTGTCGGCATGGAAGCGACCACGATGATGGTCACAAGACCTCCGACTATAATCAGCGTCATGCCGACGTACTGCAATGGCGAGATGAGCTTGTTGCAGAAGATGACAAAAGCCGTACACAGCCAAGTGATCAACACAAATGCCAGGTACGAGTGCCATTGCTCGACGACAAAGTCCGGGTGGTAGTTTGCATACATCTGCACCGTGACATTCGCCGGGATGGAGATGACCGAGGCCATGTCGAAGATCCAGCCGAAGAAGTTCAGAGCTCCGCAGAAGAACCCGATACTGCGGCCCCAGTTCGGGCCTGCAGTCACTGATGCCCAGTGGTAGACGCCGCCAGACGAAGGCATGCTCGAAGCGAGCTCTGCGATCGAAGCGGCGATGAAGCTGTAGAATATGACAGCGACAATGAACTCATATATGATACCGGGAGGACCGCCGTTCAGTACAGAGATCGTTAAAGAACCGCCAAAGACGATCCACGCCGAGTTGATGTTGAGAGCCAGTCCGCAGATCGACAGGAGGCCATATTGTCGTTGGAGTTGATCTCGGTGACCGGATGCGTTGACGATTTCGCCTTCTTTACTGATGATCGATGTTCGTCGGTTGGAAATATCGTCGACTGTACCGGCATTGATGCTGTGAGGATGGTCTGAGGTATCGTATAGACCGATCTTCTCTGGTGTTGCGGGGGTGGTAGCCATTGTCGTCTGGGTGCCAATGTTGGGCTTGAGGAGAGATGGAAAGTAGGGTAAAATCAGTACCACCTGGTCATTGGAAACACTTACTATGTATTGCTAGTAACCGCTGATGCGTAATCCCACACATCTCGAATCCAAATCTCGGAGTCCACAGGGCTGCATTTTTCCACCCAGATAATGATCAGATTGACACACATTTCCTACAAATGGGCAACGCCATTGCCCGACAGCTAGAGTGTTGATGCCGCTCTCACGAGTCTTGCATACTCTGAGAGGCTGCATATCCAGCCTAGAGCTCGCCACAATCTGAGGACGACCAGGGTGCTCTCGACATCTGATTGGCGCCGATAAGGCCATCGAGGATCCTACCGGAGATGGCTACCACCCATCGTTACGCTCAAAAGCCGCTGATCGTCTTGCATTATTCTGTTCGCTTTGTTCTCTAGATTGTTCAGCCGCAGCTGGAGCACAGAAGTCGCAGCAATCGAAGGTTTGGTCACCGCAGAATCGTGGAGCTGCTGGTATCCAGGGCTTCGTCTCTAGGTATCGTCTGTCTCCTGACTACCGGCGGTAACACCTCGCTCAGTGCTGAGGTCCTTCTTAGCCCTACACACACATCCTCGTTATCGGAAGTGGAGTGTGTCGGCGTGAGGGCGTGGAATGGTTGAGTAGGAAGACTCCACGCAGCGTGTTGTTTCATCCGGTATGGCCCTTTGCTGCGGAGCACAACAACATGGCTTGGTGGCATTGGGTGTTACTGGGTGCATATTTTTCTGCCATATCCGATCTAGGTCAGGAGCTAGATGGGGTGTGTAAAGAAAGATGGATTTGCCGTTGTGGGTCGTGCACTTCAACTTCATTCTCCGCGTCATCTCGCTGACAAGGGCTGCGCTACTTTCTCGTGGCTGGGACATTTACTTTCCTCCGAACTCTTTCGTCCTCGCTGATTCTTGTACGATAAGCGATGGTGCCGCCCGATCACGGACACGCAGCACAAAGACGCCTGCATCCAATGCTGGGAGGTACGGGAATATGCAGCTAGCTCTCCCAAGATCTTCTCAGCTGTCGGCCCAATGTGCTGATAAGCTTGCATGAGCCATGTTACGTTTGCAAAATTGATCAGGAACGGAGGTTCGAATACAGCTCGGGCGTGACGATGTGGGTACATGAACTGTTGCAACTTACGCTTACCAGTATGTCAGAACGATTTGTGCGTTGTCTGAAGATTGTTGAAGAGGGCGGCACTTCCATCTGCCCTTAAACTGTCTCCCTACTATACTCAGTCACCGAAATAATGGCCAATCGACAAGATCAGGAACCAATCAACACACAGGAATCCAACATGTCTTACAAGACCCAAGACAGTACCAATGGTGCTCAAGGCAAACCGGACGAACGTACTTCGCTGTTGGCCGCAGCAGGTGGTGACGATCACGCTGTGGGTGAGACAAACGACATCGAAATTGATACGAAGAGCAAAGTAAAGGCCGTTGCCAATGAGTTTTGGATACTGTTCAAAGGATCCGTGCCGGTGATCCTGGCCTACACACTCCAGAACTCTCTTCAAACAGTTTCGGTGTTGATTGTAGGCCGTCTGGGACCCGAGGCTCTCGCTGTATCTGCCTTCTGTTACAGTATGTATTCGACACTCACACGTTATGACTTCTGCGTCATGGTAACTAATCGCTCATCTCAGTGTGGGCTATGTGCACAGCATGGTTGATCGGAATGGGCGGCACTACTGCGATCGACACACTCGCAAGTGCATCTTTCACCGGGAGCAAAAACAAACACGACCTTGGGATAATCTTACAACGAGCTTTCGTTGTGCTCAGTCTATTCTACGTGCCAGTCGCGATCCTTTGGCTACTCGCCGGGCCCATCTTCCGCGCACTTGGTCAAGAGGAATTTATCGCACGCGACGGCGCCAAATTCCTCCAAGTCCTGCTCCCAGGTGGTCTCGGCTATATCTACTTCGAATGCTTGAAGAAGTATCTCCAAGCTCAAGAGATCATGCGACCCGGTACCTACGTTCTGCTCATCACGTCCCCCATCAACGCCGGACTCAACTTCCTATTCATCTACACATTCGACATGGGCCTTCTCGGCGCGCCGTTGGCTACTGGCATTTCGTACTGGCTCAGCTTTCTGTTGCTACTTGCTTACACACGCTTCGTCAGCGGCTGGGAGTGCTGGGGAGGCTGGAGCAAGAAATGCTTGGAAAACGTTGGCACATTCTCCCGGATCGCAGCACTCGGAGTTGTGCATGTCGGTACGGAATGGTGGGCATTCGAGATCGTTGCAATCGCCGCGGGAAACTTGGGATCGCTGTCTCTAGCCGCTCAGTCGTGCATCATGACTGCTGATCAAGTCCTCAACACCATACCCTTCGGCTTGGGAGTATCCGCCAGTGCCAGAGTCGGCAACCTGCTGGGCTCACGCGATCCCAAAGGTGCGAAACGAGCGGCGAACGTTTCTGCCTGGCTCTCCATGATTCTCGGGACCCTCGTCCTCGCTGTTCTGATGGGTACACGCAACGTCTTTGGTCGGATCTTCAATGATGACGATCAGGTTGTCCGCCTGACTGCAGAAGTCCTCCCTTACGTAGCTCTGTTCCAAATCGCAGACGGCCTCAATGGCAGCCAAGGAGGCGCTCTCAGAGGAATGGGCCGCCAGCACGTAGGTGCGGCGGTGAACATTGTCAGCTACTACTGCGGCGCGCTGCCTTTGGGCATCTGGCTGGCTTTCAACGGATGGGGATTGGCGGGTCTTTGGGTCGGACAGTGCATTGCCCTGTACTTGGTCGGGTTCGCCGAGTGGGCAATCGTTTACTTCAGCGATTGGGACAAGCAAGTTGACAACGCATTCAAGCGCATGGATCATGGGACTGAGGCGGAAGCTGGTAGTGTCTAGGGTTGAATCATTCAACTAGTGGGTAGGGTAGTAGTCCGGAGAAATCTAGACAATCGTCACCGGCGATTTCCATAAACCAGAAAACTTTGACACACGAACCTGCATCTCCTATCTTCTCCCTCAAAGAACTCGCCTGGAAATACCAAGCCATTGACTCCGGATCTGCGTGCGGCATGCATACACCCCGCGCATGCCGCGCCCCAGGGCCGGATTCTCTTATCTATACAGCGCCCGATCGACGACCAAAATCGTTTCATCGATCATGTCAACCACGCATGCACGACTGAGGAGCTAACACTCATGTAGAAGGTCGAGGCATCGTTCGCAAGCTCCCATGCAACTAACACAATGCCCCACGTGTCGCGCCGGAAGCTGCATCTCCTCGCGTGTTATCAGGTACACTGCAGTTGTACGATGCTATGATGGCATCTCTGACGACGACTGTTGATGCCCGGAAGCTCTCCTGTGGAGCTATGAGCTTCTGGCATTGACTCGATGTTAGTCAGTGGGAAATGTCATGTTACGAAGCTTTCCTCAGAAAGCGGAAAAGTAGCTCTTAGAACTTGACCTCTTATACAGACTTGGACCCCAAACATCTTCACAAGCAAGAAACATCGACTTTGTTCTTGAGCTTATCGCAATCATGAAGCACTTCACCCTCGCTGCCGCCGCTCTTGTGGGCTCGACCTACGCCCACGGCCATCACGAGGACCAAACTCCAATCGAAGGGCCTCACCAAGGCCTCTGGTACAACACTTTGCCAGGCGACGGTGGTACCCAGGTATTTGCAATCACCTTCAAGATCGATCATGATGGACTTCGTTGACACTCCTAGGCGGACTCTGTCTTCTCTGGTATCAGCACTTTCGGCCGCCTGCAATACGCTCCCTGCCTCGCGACCGACCAGGTCAAATACGATATCGCGTTCCTTGGAGCTCCTCACGATACTAGCACCAGCTACAGGCCTGGTGCAAGATTTGGCCCTCAAGGCATCAGACAAGGAAGTCGTCGTCTCAACCTTTAGTAAGTCGTTGGAGCGTCGATCAATGGGGTTTCGTTGAGATCGTATCTGATGCGTTCGACAGTGGAGGTTACAACGTGCCGCTTGCCGCAAACCCATTCGATTCATGGGCGACGGTAATTGATTGCGGCGATGTGCCTGTTACGTCGTAGGTATACCCATGTTCGAACCAAGAGAATTTCAGCCTGACCGACAACAGGTACGACCCGAACTGGGCAATCCACCAGATCGAAGAAGGCCACAACAGTGTCCTCATGCGCAAGCCCGCCACCGACGCCGGAGAGCCTGGACTCGCGAAGAAGGGCGAGACTTTCCCTCGTGTTATTACAATGGGCGGTGATCACTCCATCACGCTCCCCATCCTGCGCTCCATGAACCGTGCTTACGGCCCAGTCACTGTGATCCACTTCGACTCTCACCTTGACACATGGAAGCCCAAGGTCTTCGGAGGCGCCCCGAGCAAAGTCGCAAGCATCAACCACGGAACATACTTCTACCATGCTGCGATGGAGGGTCTTCTGAAGAACGACACCAACATTCACGCAGGTATCCGCACGACGCTGAGTGGTCTCTCCGACTACGACAACGACGGCTATGTTGGATTCGAGATCGTTGAAGCCAGGGAGATAGACACCATCGGCACCGCGGGTATCATCAAGAAGATCCACGACCGCGTCGGTAAGTCTAGGCAGCAGAAAATGGCTGAAGTATTCGCGGCAGTTCTAACGTTTGGACCCTAGGCAAGAACTCCCCAGTGTATCTCTCAATCGACATCGACACCATCGACCCGGCCTTCGCTCCGGCCACGGGTACCCCGGAAACTGGTGGATGGTCGACTCGTGAGATCCGCACGATCATCCGTGGCCTTGAGGGTATCAACCTGGCCGCCGCCGATATTGTTGAAGTCGCTCCGGCGTACGACACCAACGCGGAGCTTACGACCATGGTAAGCGGACACTGATATGCTTGTTCAATTGGATCACGAGCTAACCTTGTGCTCTCTAACTAGGCTGCCGCAGACGTCCTTTACGAAGTCATGACGCTCATGGTCAAGTCCGGACCGATGACACTGTCCGCCCAGAGCGACGCCAAAGAGGACCTTTGAGCTGCATGCAGAAACTAGTGCGCGGATTGCAGGAGTAGGAGTTGGGCGCGGATTGAACCTCTTGGATCGTGGCCTTGGCAAAGAGCTTGTGAGATGTGGGTGTTGGTTATCGAATGGGCGGCCTTGGTCAAATTGGAACAAATGCATATGAAGCGAAGCAATGACGACTAGCCTTTGAAATATTTAGCAGTTGTAACGAAAAGGATGCTCGAAGTTTGTGTGCACGGTACCAAAAACCTGAGCGCATGAAACTTTCGCTGATATGCAGGTTTAGGCTGTGTACCAAACGATACCTCTCGACCTTTCTATTGTGTGAGAAAGGATCACATGTCGTAGCGCCTCTTTAACCTTCCCCATCACGGACTCTTTCAATCTTTGAGAAACTCCATTACAACATCATAGAATCCACTCGCGTTCCGATGCTGGTTGAGACCATGTCCTGTATTGGGCTGCAGATACGTTGCAAACTTCCTCGAAACTGGGAAGTCAACCGCGGCCGGTTCCAATATGGAGGTGCAATTCCCGGCACACATGATCTGATCCGAATCACCGGTGGTGAGCTGAGTATTTCACGTCAGTGCCTAAAATTCCAAGCGTCAGACGAACAAAATGTTAGACTTACCAAAACAGGGCCTTCGAATTTCTTCGCCATGTAGGAAGTGGTATAGAAGGTGGTTATCTCGCCCGCAGCCTGTTTGGATAAAAACATCAGCCATACCCTCATTTTGATACGAAAGACACAATGGACTTCATTCCACACGACGCAGTGTCACTTGAGGGAGGTCGGAGGGGCGGAGTTCAAACATACTTTAATATTGTCAGTAGTTGGTTCATTGAACGATCAATTGTTTCACAAACTCACCGAAAGGCCATTTGTGTGCTTCGGCGTACGCCAGCACTTCCGCGTCAAAGTAAGGGTACTTGAAGAAATTGTATTGCAACGCTAGCTCATCGGCCCATGTGAGGATGCCTGTGCTGAGGTTCCCAAAGCGCGCTCGTTGGTTCTCCTTTGCCAAGTGGAAGTTGGTCGACGCCGGGAATTGTGATCCCACGGTCAGATTGTGTGACATTCCCGTCAAGACAACTCCGTCGCTGAGCTCGGGATTCTTCGCAATCAAGATATTACTCAAGGCTGATCCAAAGGAGTGGCCCACGTGCAGCACTCTACCGGTAGGCTCAGGGATGTCCGCGTGCAAACTTCCAGAGCGGAGGAGCCTCGTGAGCTCTATGAGTATTGCAGCTTGGATCTCGGTCTGCAAAATGCTGTATGCGTTTCCCGAGCTCGAGAGACCGGTACCTGGGCGGCTCCAGGCCATGGTGGCATATCCAGCACTGGTCGCAGCTCGTACATAATTGTACTCGCTGTCTTTTCCACCGAAGTCCCAGTACGATTTGTCGAAGCCAAGGCCGTGGCTGAGTACCTGGACGTCCTGGTTCCCATCGTAATCGCCGCTCTCAGTACAGAAAGATCCATCAATAGCGAAGTCCGCGGTGACATTCTGTGGTCCAGAGAACAGTGATGGGGTTCCTTCCGTGGGCCTCGTGGTAAGTCCAACGAGGAATTGGACTGCAGCGTAATGAGTGCCAAACTCCTCAAAGTTTGGTATGTAGGAGGGTGCAGTGACGGTGACAGGTGCGACGAAATCGATGCACACGTAAGCATGCGCAAGGCTCGCTAGAAACATCGGACGAAGCAGTGAGGAATGCATGTTGGTGCGAGAGGAAAGAAGATGTGGTGCTTGTTGATATGAAACTGTATTCGTTGCGTTCTCAGTGCTCTCTTATACCATTGACACGGCCAATGAAGACCAGTTGACGCTGCAAGTATTTGCATGATTTCCCCTGCTTACACTGCTTACACTGCATACTCTCTGCGGTATTTGGAAGCATTGTTACCGAGACGCGGCGGAATGGGGTCCCTTGTGGGTGTGAATCTGACCAAGCGTGTCGAGCAGTTCGAAAAAAAGTGATTGAGGCGGAATCCGGAGTATTGCTGCCTATGACAAGGTTCGTTAGGAATCATAGTGCAGCTTACACATCAAAGGATTCAGTATGGGTCACTACGAGGGCATGCTGCGCAGTCATCAGCGCTATCGCAGGGCGGCTCCAGCCAACACGTATGCTCAACTTCGTTATGTCAAATCGATGGTTTGGCTCGAGGAAGGCTGTGTCAGCGTACATGTGCGTAAGATGGACGAACGCGTGTGCGTGGGATGGGATGGATCGAGTGATGAAGTTGAGGTTGACTGTTGACTGCTCGGGCTTGGCCGCCGAAACCTCCGAGCGAGAGGCGGGGTCGGGAACTTTTCCAGAGGCCGTCGCTCGAAGATCACTCACTCGACCAACTTATTCACCACGCGATTAATAACACGACAATTCACCGCTGCACCACCGCGCGGTACCCTCTGGCAATCCTGCTGCCCAAACGGACGATGATCTGGTAGCCACTTTCCCAATCCGCCATCGCACAACACCGCCGCCATGTCGAAGCTCTCGCCAGAGGCAACCAACCTCCACGATGCGACTTTCGCAAACGCGAAGAGCTCCACCGAGGGTGTCAAGAAGTCTTTCGCCCAGCGGGAGCTCATGGAAATAAGTGGCATCAAGGAACCAGGCGAACTTATCAGGATTGTCCAAGAGCTTGTACAGCACCAACTCTTCCGCACCCTCAAAGCCGAGCGCACGCTATACTGGTCTCCGAGATCAAAAGAGGTCGCAGCCCAGCTTTCCAGTTTAGACAATGACGAACGACTTATCTACGAGGCCATTGAGAACTCCGAAACCACTGGAATATGGCTGAAGAGGCTCAAACAGAACACGGGTGTTGCGCCCGGAAATGTGAACAAGATTATCAAGAAGCTGGAGTCGAGCCAACTGATCAAGAGCATAAAGAGTGTCAAATCGCCCGCGCAACGCATATACATGTTGTTCCACCTCGCACCCGCTGAGGACGTCACCGGAGGTAGTTTCTTCGACTCAGGCGACCTTGATGAGGGATTGATTGAGGAACTGGGCAATTTGATTGTGTTCCATGTGCGCAGTGCGAGCTGGGTCGAGGTCAAGCCTACCAAGTCCAGGCATGATCGCAACAATTCGCCAGTGGATGTGGACGCAGACGATGGAGAGAGGACTGGCAGCAAGCGCAAGCGCAATTCCACTGCTGAAGAGGACGTGATGCCCTCAAAGAAACGCAACAAGCAACACGAGCCCATGATCACCCAAGTCGCATTTCCAGCCGGCAGTAAGAGCTACCCGACGGCAGACAGTATTCACGAATTCATCACCACCTCCAACGCCATCCGAGAGTCGAAAGCTAACAGCATCACCATCCGGGAAGTTCAGGAGATCCTTAACGTTTTGGTATGGGATGAGAAGCTGGAGAAAGTTGGCAACGGCTTCCGCACAGTGCTTGGTGTCAAGTTCAGACCTCCCGGCTCTTTCGACGGCGACGGCATTGAGGATATTGTTGGCAACGGTCTTACGGAAGCACCATGTGGCAGATGCCCAGTTTTCGACCTCTGTGCTCCTGGTGGTCCGATCAACGCGGGGAATTGCGTGTACTTCGATCAATGGCTCAAGGCTTAATGAGATTGATGGCGCACGGTGATGGCGGTGACGGCGGTGACGTGACGATTGAGTGTCGCGCGTCGGTGTCGCGAGTGAGACACAAAAACAGCTTGAACGGCGTGCTTGATTTGACGGTTTAGCGAAGGCGTTGGACAGGATTACTGATGCACAACCCAGCATCGAGTAGAGATGTAACAATATGTGTTGGCATTTGTGTAGTAAACATTGCACTTGATCCATGATCCCTTCCTCGAGTCAGTCGGTCGTTTCGCTCGAATCACTTGAACCACGCGTGACCGGGAGCCGACCGATATTGTCTGGGCCCCCTAAGCTATGCAGCAGATCTTCACTATCAGTCGCTGCCGAGCCAAGATGGCGGCGATGGATATTCTTCAAGCTACCACCAAGCCGCGTCAAGCCAATTTCCGTCTTCAGAGGCCCAGCCAATGGTGATGCTGGAACGCGCTTCTAGCGCAACGGAGTCGATGTGCTATAGATTGCCAACCTGGAGACATGGCCTTGTTCGAGTTTGGCTACAACGAATCATTCTCAAACCGTAGCCGATTCATACCACGCAGGAGCCGCCGTTGAGGCTCCGCTCGGGTCGAGGCCGCTCCCTGTATATCCTATTCCAGTTTGTGGCGTCTTTCTATTGCTTCAACCTTTCCTCAACCTCATTCTCATCCTTGTTGTTGTTACTTTGGAAGTCTTCCTTTTCGACAGCATCAACATCAACACAACACACTCCTTTCGTCGCACCAAAACAGTCACTCATTATCACCGCGCAACATTTACATTCCTTCGGCAAATACTCAACTCACTCTCTCACGAGCACGTCGTCATAAACTGCGAATTACGGAATCCGCATTCCAGAGCTAGGCTCGAAACATCACTCAAGCAGCCACACACAATCAATCCACCTCGGCGACATCGACCTCTGAAGAGTCCGCGCGCGCCTACATCACGACGACAAGCCGGCGCACATCAAGCCGCAAAACGACCATACAACATTAAACGCGAACACAAACCAACAACAACGAACATGGCAGGCGTCCGCGACCCAGCTTTCTGGAAGCGCTTCTCCGTCGCCGTACACATGGACGAAGACCAAGCCGAGAAGCAAGGACCTCAACACAAGGATGAGTGCGTCTACCGCCATCGCAAAAGTACTGCGTGTAACTAACCCACCACCTCACAGAGACTCCTGGCTAGCGCGCCAACAAAACAAGAAGAAGAACCGCACGATAGTGTGCTGGTGCTTCTGGATCTTCTTCCTGGCGTTCGTCGCCGCTATCGTCGGCGTGATCATCTGGTTGGTGGAATCGGGCGTTCTCGACAACCTCGGGCATCACGATGACGACGACGACAAGAAGATTGCTGCGTACTCTTCGTGAACCTCGAGGACCAGTCTTCGATTCGCCTTTTTTTTCCTTTCTCTGACGCCTCCTGCAAGCGATGGCCGGCTCGAAACCAGACGGGCACTGGGTTCACGACTCAGGCAGTCTAATGTATAGATTATATGATACCAATGATGGGGAGTAAACAGACAGACGGGGCGAGCCCTTGCGGACTGAGGTAGATACTCGAATAAACCTTTTAAACCTTTCTCTTGCGATTGGGTGATTGATTATTTCTTTTGAGATTCTTTGGTTGTTGTTACGTACTGTACACTTCTCGAACCTTGACGCCTTGCTGATCCTGACGACCGCCAATTCACCGATCTGAATATGTTTTGTTCGTATAGCTTTGCAGACCCTGCTAACGGAAGAGTTAAACCTGGTCCTTGCTCTTTCCCGTCCTTGCTCTTTCTTATTCACCTCCGCCTTCCTATGCTACACGCGAGCTTTTGCTCTCCACCCTGTAATCGAATGGCCGCCCGTGGCGTTCTGATGTGAACAGCGGCGTCAGCTCTTGTCGGACCACGCGCATTAACCTCCATCCTCCCACGTGCTTGTATGCTCGCGCCTTTTCTTTGGACATGTCTCACGGGTAGCGCAATGTAGTTTGTTCGGCCGCAGATTTGGAGCCAAGCATGTGGTCTAGTTGTTGCAGACTCGCGCGCTTCGAATGTCTTGCGCCGTCCTAGCCTAGAATCTGGGCCTCGCCGGCTCCGGACTTGCGCTCCTGCTCACGCTGCGCTCGTCACGACCGCGCTCGCGCAGCCACTTCTTCGTCGCAAGCTCCAGCTCTCTGTCCAATTCTGGCGACGGCTCCTTGCGGTGAATGAAGTTGCAGAAACCGCCGCGCACACATCCATCGCCGCTGTTCAGCCTGCAGCACGCTTCTCTAAAATCCGTAACGGGGCTCAACTCGCTGTAGATTGGCCTTCCTGCGTACCATCGGCTGTTCAGGCTCTCGCTCGCGGCCTGTGCAGAATCCTCGTACTTGAATCGCGCGTATACGTTGCCGATCAGGTGGTCATTGTTGTTGTCGCACACTACCACCTCTTCGATCTCGCCGAACTTGCACATCTCGCACCAGAAGTCCTCGTAGAAGGCGTCGAAGTGGTTTTGCAGCTGCGCGGGTGTCATGCGCGACTTGCCGTCATAGGCGGGGTTCTGGTAAAGATTGGGCAGGAGGATGGTCTGGCTGTAGGAGGGCTTGACGTGTTTGCGCGAGCATCGATCGCCGTGGCGGCAGGCGCCGATTTTGTAGTAGAAGGAGCAGTTGACCTTGTCCTGCTCGGTACCGAAGATGGAGGCGAGATAGTTGGCCATGGCGTCGGTGAGGCCGAGTGTTTTGTGGGGTGGGTTGAAGGTGTCGTGAAGATTGAGGTATAGTATGTGGTGTGAATGCGCCTCTTCTGATGTTGGTGATGTTGGTGGGTATGTGTAAAGGGCGAGCTCGATGTGCTAGCTTCAATCTGTTGTTCATCGCGAACCTTGGACGCGAGCGCTTCATTGCGGCAGCGGAAGATCCCGAGATCCCGGGTCTTGTCACCTTGCTTCCTCAGGCTTCTGTTGGTCTCTCGAACAGTCTACATGTATTTCACAGTTCAATTGTTGCTTCTGCCTCCTCTCCTACATGAACTCCTTGCAGAAGAGCTGCGAAATAGAAACGGTAACACTGCTGAGCTCCATAATGCTTTCCCGGGGTGTGGTTTCCCGCAGAACATCCATCGAGCGCCGAATACTGAGATGTCGACCTGCCACCGGCAGGAGATCTACATGTGTCGACAGCACATCGCTTGGCCTATCAAGTAACACCACTCACATGTTGTTATCTAGTTGCCGACTGTTCATTGAGTGAGCAAAAGAGGCAGTGCTAGCCGAGCATCCATCTTCGTCCTAGGGCGAACCCCCAGCCTATCTAATCAGTACAGTGGAGGTAACGATCCCAGATGACATCCTCGAGGATGACACAGACATGACTTGGGACTATCGTATATAACCTCGCATTCTCAGCTGTCTGACGTAGCAATTTATCAATCGCAAATCTCGAACTGTACAAACGACATGTCAACCCATCACGAACAACAAAGCTCTACCAAAGCATGGCACAAGAGGGTCGACAACACCTCGTACCTCATCAGCACCGATCCAAAGATGCTCGACCATGGATTCATCAATGCATCTTTCGCCAGTCCCGACATGTACTGGGCTAAAGAGCTCCCTCTGAAGGACCTCGCCCTGATGCTGGAGAATTCACTCACACTCGGTCTGTACAAATATGCAGGCGAGCCTTCTTCACCGCGCACTCCATCTCCCACGCTCAGAGACCCGGATGAAAAGGACATCGCTGGGGAAGACTGGGAGCAGATCGGACTTGCGCGCTTCGCTACGGATTACGTTAGCTTTGCATTTCTCAGCGATGTCTTCATTAACCCGAACCATCGCGCGAGTGGCCTCGGATCTTGGCTCATCGAGTGTTGCGGGGAGTGGATGGATGGTCTTCCGTTCCTTAGGAGGGCGATGCTGATGGCAAGCGGTGATGTTGGAAAGCCGTATTATGCTAAAGCGTTTGGCATGGCAGACATTGCAGGCGAGGGATCGAAACACAACTTGGTCTGCATGACTAAGACTGGACCAGGAAGTGCGTTGGGTGGTGATGGGAAGCATTGAAGCTATGAGGCATTCGTATGCATTAGGTTACAGTCTCGCAGGTCACAATACGACCGGTGGCTGCGACACTTTGTGAAACTGTGTTGTTAACTTGTTAGTATCGACCAGCCAATGATGCGTGCAAGCTGAAAGAGCATCCTGTTGCCTAATCATCAGCCGGCTTCGATACGGTCTTTCCAAAGAAATATGGAGGCTTCGTGTCCTTTTCGCAGACCTGTAAATTTCCGTGTCCTTTCCAAGTCAAGACCAGACATATATATCTCTCTTGCTGGTGCAGGACAGCAATGCTCTTATCTAATCGCCGCCCCTGTGAATCCCCCAAACCGGCTCCGACTTCCGCGCAACACGTCTCCCACGGTGGATGAGACGGTGGAGATTAGTCCAAACCTCCACAAAACCACTGCACGGCCAGACGAGTTGACAACATCAAATAACGAATCCAACGATGCGATGAGAATACACAAGCAACCACAACACCCCAATTGAGATCTTTTGCGCCAATCACGTCCAATCACACACCAAAACACAAACCCTCTCGCGCATCCCGCCCAACCATCCAACATGCCTACCTACTGGCTCTCCGACTCGCAGAGTGCGTCCCTCTGAACCATCCTCCCAAAACAAAAAAAGCAACATAAAAGTTCCCGGCCGGGCGGGTGATTGGAGAGCTATGCTAACTTGACATGAACAATCACAGAGATCGGTGTGGCCTTCTGCAGCGGCGGCGGCTTCTTCTTCCTGCTCGGCCTGATCCTCTTCTTCGACCGCGCTCTGCTCGCAATGGGCAACATCCTGTTCCTCGTCGGCATCACGCTCCTGCTCGGCCCGCAACGGACGTTTGTCTTCTTCGCGCGCAAACAGAAGTGGAAGGGCACGCTGGCGTTTTGGGCCGGCGTGCTGCTCATCTTGATGAAGTGGCCGCTGATTGGGTTTGGGGTGGAGCTGTTTGGGATATTCGTGTTGTTTGGGGTGAGTTGTCTTGCTGTGACGGGGTTTGGATTGGGGCATTGGGAGCATATTGGGAAAGAGGGAAACATCGGCTGACAACGGATTGTTCTTCTCGCAGGAGTTCTTCAAGACTATCGCTGGGTTTGCGTATAGCATTCCTGTTATTGGACCTTATCTGGCTCGGGGCTTGCAGGTTGCTGGCGACAAGGCTGGAGCGAACGACAGGGCGCACAAGGACTTGCCGGTGTAGGCGCTTTCATTCTGCAAAAGTTGGAGTACACGGGGTGGGAAGACAACACGATGCACAAGCGCAGGCTCAAGAGAGGCATGATATCGGACGAAGCTGCATGAAGATATGGAGAAGAACGATGAATGACTCTTCTAAAACTTGTCTGGATACTTTGGATAAACGATGAAGGCCTCGATGAGATCCAAAGATCGGTATCGCGCCGCTGTCCTTTTGTGGCTCTTTAGTCCGCCTGTTTAGTGTCTCTCTTTCGCAATACTGCGAAGGGATTACGCTACCGGAAACCCTTACGAGGGAAACAAGGACGCGCAGTCGGACTAGTACCACCGTCGCGCGAAATGCCTACTCGTACCGACATTCCAATGTCTCGCGAAATCAGACGTGCTATGTTGACAGAACCACAGTTGACCTTGTGCATCATCGTTATCTCCACCTTGCTGCGCGGCAGGTTTTTAGAGCTCGGAGCTCGCATTCAACTCTTGAACGATCCAGTCGCAGCAAACCCGTCGAAATAAGTAGATCTGGACTCGAAGACGGTCTAGAGTAGTCCAATCAAATATACCACGGTGCCTATCAAGGTCAGTTTATGATAGACGAGCTGACGAGATCGATCAGCAAAAGTCTCCTCATTGGATCATCTGTGCAATGGCTAGAGACTGGAATTGCTCCTCGGATTTCCTGCCATGTCGAAACGGCTAAGGTTCGAAACTGTGCGGTTGTCGCGTGTTGCGATGTGATGTCGCAAACGATGGCACATCTGCGGTCGCACTGCGTCGCATTTGCCGCTCCAACAATCGCGTGTAGATAATCATACCTTGTCCATGTTATCAGAGGACGTCATCGAACCCGATTGCGAATGCTTGGGTACAACTCGAATTGGGTCGCAATCGGTGCCCAACTCCGTGAGTAAGGTTTATGCGCAAGTCGCTCCCTTGGCCTTGTCTTTCCGCATGAAGGGAGATGATAAAGTCCGTCTTCTTTTGCATTCGCTTCTCAAGGCATGCCAGGCACATCGAACCCAACACCAGAAGGAATCTTCTCAGTCAAGAGTGGACTCCTAATCAAGGAGATGACCGAGCCGTATACATACGCTGTGGAGCTCGGACCGAATGGCAGGCGGTGTTTATTCAGATCAAATCGCCGGGCATTTACAGACTGGCGTTTCGGCAAATTTGTCCGTTCCAATATCGACAATGAACTGGAAGTCCGAGCGGCGCACACAAGGGTCGCAAGCGCACGATATTCCAGATCGTAGTCTCGTGCCGCCTAGAATGTTCGTCGCGACAGTCGTTGAGTCGCGCTTCGCGGCGCAAACACGGTGCAAGTTCCAGATGGGAGGTTGCCGCCGAGGCTACTGTTCATCGTGTTAAGTAAGAACTCCTGCCTCGAGATCGTCGAGATCGAAAAGTGAAAGAAGCATCGTTAGGAAGCGATCGCTATCCGCAGTACTAGTGGGAAATCCTAGCTGTCAATACTCCACAGCAGTAAAGAAGAAAAGCAGCAGATCGCATAGCTTTTGTCAGCGGATTTTAAGAATTGTCAGCGGATTTTAGGAACAGACGAAACGGACAGGGGTTGCAGGGCGCTCGGACATGATCTTGTCAGCAGCCCTGCGAGAATTGGATTGACAGCGTCAGCGCGGACGTGGGTGGCTTGCAAAAGCTTTCCAATTGGGTTTGATTTGCGGGTTGAGATGAGTAATTCCGAATACACGCGACGATTGCATGGTCGCGGGCATGATGCATGCATACTGAATGTTGCGATATGTCGGGGTGAGGTCCGTGGTGTTCGTAGGTGTGAGTGAGTGATGAGTTGGTCAGCTTGAGAAGGGTGAGATCACTCATACATGCTCAGGTTTCCATACGCCGACAGCGGGTCGTGCGGGCATCGTTGTTCGAGCATGCCGTTGTCGAAGGACGGAGCACTCGGATGATGAAGTCATGCATTTCGAAATGGCATGACAGCACTGCTTGTTGATCTGTTGATGGTATGATGGAATATACCGGATGGACGAGGCGGCCGGCGCGGAGCAACAACAGCAAGGTGTGGTCAAACGACCGTCTTATGCTTCTCTGCACAACGACCACCGCACAGCGACCGGAGACGGAACTGAAGTGTAAGCGCGAGAGCGGCACAGACTTCTTTCTCTTGGGAATCTGGAGAAGGGCGCACAGCGATGCGAATCATGTGCGACACGGAGTGTTACGGCCGCTCGGATCGAAAGCGAACAAAGTTGCCGACTGCCTGATGGAAGAAACCCTAATCTCCAGATTGTTCCTCCCGTTATGCCTCCGTATACATGTAGCCCTCTCGGCCGGTATTCATCAACAATTCGTCCGAGTCGCCCGAATGCAGTAGGATTCCTGCAAGTGTTATGACTGTAACAGCGTGCGTCTGCAGGATCGCCATGAACCCTAAACCCCGACACTCTAAACTGGCTGTATGATGGACAAAGACAACCATGTTTGGTCGCCGGAGACATAGTAATCGTGGTATTGCGGGCGCCTTGCGCTTCGGTTGCCGGATGCGGTATACGACACCGCCGACAGTATTGGCCAAAATCAGCACCGCATCCATGGATGGTGCCAGACATGGCGGTGGAGACAAACAGTAGGCGCAGCGCAACAGTCAGCCTCATGGCTGTGAAGCGTTGTCTTGGGCTGCATTTGCGACGGAGAAGCCGTCTTGCGCTCGACAGGGCCTACCTGTGGAAGACATGGATACACGTGCCAATGTCTCATGCAACGCACCGCACGTTATGCGACGAAGCGAGGGGATGGGCTGTGGGGATGGGGTTCTACCGTCTTGCGCGGCTGCCTGAAAGACAGGCTCGTATGAGCCATTGCACTGCATTCGTGGCTCACGACGAATACGCCAGGCTGTGCTGCGAAGGAATGCGGTGGCCTGGAGTTAGATTGCAGTATCAAGCTAGCAGGCTCGTAGAGAACGGCTCGCGCGGAGTCCGTTCGCTGTGCGTACGCCGTATGGGAAACGATGGCTGAGAGTTGCGCCAAGACAACATCTCTTCGCATTGTGCTCGCACGGGGCACAGATATGCATGGCAGCGAATAACGATGGGGGGTGGTCAGGGTCGGGGGTCATTATTGTCAGGGTGAAAGGCGTATCACCACGGCTCACGTATGTTAGGCAGCGACGGGACGATGGGTCATGGTCAGATGCGACGCACAGAGGGCGTTGGCATACTGGGGATTACGGATTGAGGTATGGAAGATGGAAGGGGACTTGGAGATTGCAAAGCAGGGGTCCGGGCACGGTGTGCGATTGTCAGCAGACAAGGGTGAAAGCGACAAAGAACAGATCATGCAAGCAGCTGAGTGCTAAGATGGAGGTACGGTCGATGATACATCCGAGCGCGGCCTTAAGCAGCAGATGTGAGAGGGAATCGTGCAGACCCACAGGACCAGGCGAACTCTAATCTCTCTGGTCAGTCAGCTAGCGGCCCTTGCGGATGTGGAAGTTTTTGGTACAGCGAGCGAGACGGAAAGCCGGAGACTTCTATACGCGCGGTGCAAACACACAAATATCATCGGTCTGCCCGCCTGACTGAGCACTCTTCCTACTCGACATCACATCACACCAAACACTCTACAACATACAACGACTACGACTACACTATACTACACTACACTCGACCACTATTATAACATCAATCGTCTTCCAATTCCAGCTTCATCGCCTCGTACCGTAACCACGGATACCACTCCCACAAACAACCACCAGCCACGATCAGCCACATATTGTGTGACTCAGGCAGCGATCTCGCCATCATAAACTCCAACCTGACTCACCATTCACCCGACATTAAGGTTACAATGCCTTCTCACTTGAGGCTCCAGTCTTCTTTTGAGCCATTCGTCGCAGAGGCTTCCTTCCACCAAACATCACCCACTCTCCCACCTTCAAAGAAGCAGAAGATGTCTCTCACCCGCACATACGCCGTTGCCTCGACCGCAAGGTCGAAGCTTGGTCGTGAAGCCAGCCGCGCCGACCACAACCTTCGCCGCCTCGTTGGCCACGCCAACCTCCTCGACACTCTCATGATTGACCTCGCCGATGCCGAACGCGAGCAAGAAGCCTGGTTCAACTCTTCCGTAAGCAAGGCCTCTCCCTCGGAATCTCGCCACATCCAATGGTTCGACTCGATCCAAGAAGACTTCGAGGATGACGACAGCGACTCCGACTCCGACTCTGATGCCGAGTCCGATGATGGCTCAATCTACGACGAGGATGCCGAGATCCTCAGCATTCCCGTTCGCCGCATCCGCACCGCACCAGTCGTCATCGAGTCGGAAGAGATCGATCTCTCCGACGATGAAGACGAGGCGGAATACGACGAAGAGTACGACGAAGAGCACGCCCTCACTCGTGTTCCCAGCAAGCACTCACCACCCGAGCTTGCGCTCGACGACTCCGACTCTGAAGACGACTCAATGCCTCCTTCGCCCGATCAGCCCACCATGGAGCTCAGCGAGAAGTCGAGGCAACAGCTCAGCAACGCTCTCTACGGCGACAAGTCACAAGCCTCATCAATGGAAGACTACATCATGCACGAGCCCCAACGGCCACTCATCAGCGCCTACTAGACGGGCATCTTCTGCATCGATGTTTCACTTTCACGACTTAGCGACTTTTCACCAATTTTGAGCGACTTTTGAGCAGAGCACTTCAGCGCGGCGTTCGGTATTCCCACTCTGGTTTTTCTCTTTTCTTTTCTACCATCTCGTAATTATGTCGGCAAGGAAGCCAGACATTGGATCTCATCTCAGGAGGGAACTACACGAGGAAATTGTACGAATAGCATGACGGTGGACGAACGGTTGCATCTCCCTCTTCATGATCGAGAGGTTTGGAGAACGACCATTAGCTAGCGATCAATGCGAACCATGAACACACAACAGAAAATTTAAAACGTTAATAATCAATTGACCATCACGATCCGATCTCACATCCCATGCGACTCTTCTTCCAATCTAAAAAGTCCATCTCCACAAACAAACAGATCGTCCAAGGGATCCCCTTGCGCAACCGCAACAGATCCGGTCAAGACCCTGCACATAACCATAACCACCCGTACCACGCGAGATTTGCACAAAAAATCACACGCACAAGCCACACCCACTCCTTTCCATCTTACTCACCGACGCGCCGTTGGCACTAACACACCAAGCTGCCCTTAAGCGAAAGAGTCCGCTCCGCTCGCTCGCCCGCCAGCCGGCTCCCTTGCGAGATCCGAGCCACAGCAGCGAGCTTGTGAAAAGGAAAAAAGTCGACGACAAAGGGTCCCGGCATTGCCAATCACGGCGTTTGAACGCCGAGGGTTCGGTCTCGGACCCGCTTCGCGCCGCTGGGTGATCCGTTTTCCTTCCATCGTTTTTTCTTTCTTTCACATTTCCCGCTTTGCGCTTTCGGCCGAGAAACCCCACGCTTTTTGCTTGGAAATCCTTTCACGTGTGCCGGCAAGCCCTCACGTCTCACATAATCTAAATCCGCTTCCCGCTCTTGTTAGGGTTGTCTGGTTGGTGGTATGACAGAGTCCTGGCGCCTTGGGTTTCGGTGTTGCTCCGGTGTCGCAAGTAATGCATACGCCCTTTCGCTCGTATCGCTATAGCCATGGTGATGGTCAGAAAGTCCTTGTACCGAATTTTCCTATGCAGTCGTCGTTCTCGTTCCTGCCGAGGTGGTTATGATTCTGCTTGTTTCGCATTTACTCTATCAGTCACGAGATCCAAAGACAAGAGGGCTCGCTTGCGTGCGTTTCACTTCGCGGAGATGCGCTGCACGACCATGTGTGGAACGAGCGTTTTATCGGTCTTTGCACCATCCCCACGTTGCTTTCCAACATCAGTAATCGCACGTGATGCTTCTCTCGTTCGGATTGAGTATCTGCCAAGCATGCTGCCCACGGCTCGTCTGCGGATCTATCTCAAACCACCGATCAACCCTCTCTCTCTCCACACTCCACACTACTGTGCACATCTCTCCACCCGGGGAAAAGAGGCGGTGGAGACGGACGGTTGCGCAGTCCACCAAACCCTTTCTCCTCCACGCAAGCACGCAAGTCGGTCGGTCGGTGCAACTTCGTCTCTGGGGTGACTGCGAATGCGGACGCGTCGTGCATCCACCTGTTGTACTGCACGGCAGCTTAGCTGGTGAGGCAGAGGCAGGCACGGCAGGGTCTGGGCGACACCAGCACACACCTGAGATGCATATGTGGCGCTCTCACAATTAATACCACCGTAGCCGCTCTCACCGCTGGACGACTGACTGACATCTTGAGAGATGCAGCATAGCATGGCGATGACTACTGCGTTGCAACTGTTTGAAACCTGCAGTACGGCGTCTGCCGGCGAACGGTCTCGGCTCTCGATGCATTACTCATCTAATACTACGGTGTCGTTCGATCGCACCATGAGCTGATGACAAAGTGCTCGGGCGCTGTCCAGTAGACAGATGATGTCTTTCTGATTTATCTTGTTGCCTGCATTTGTATGCACAAAGAACCCAGCGCCTATGCGGCGGGTACATGTAAGCCGGCATGGCCGTTACACCGGAATACTACCAAGGTACAGTGGTGGTCTGATACTCGAGCTCACGTGCGGGAACGGAACGAGCGGCCAGCGCACTTAGTATCATTCATTGTTATCAACGGCTAGAGCGGCGCTTACTTATTAGAAGATGCGTAAAACCACTGGAACGATGTGATGCATGCACCAAGCGACCCCGTCATACCCGCATGATCACACGCAGCCTGCCCGAATGCAAGTATCTTCGAACACCAAACAGTGGACATGTGGCCGACGATGGTGAGTCGTTAGAGTCACGACGAAAAGACACGGCTGCCATTTACGATCCTTGCAAGCATATTCTCGTACCTGGACCCGGAGCTCGTGAGGCCGCAGTCAGCCATCGCTCTCATGGACTTGCATTCTCCGACGAACTATGGAAGGCCTTTGTCAACAGCTATCTACCAACCCGATCGAAGCCTTCAAACCTGCACCGTCCTTTCGGCGGTTCTTCATTGCCTTCCAGCCGTGATGGTTCAACCCCAAATACCGATTCTGGCTTTCTGACGAACATGCTCATGGGCAATTGATTTATCACACGATTCAATACGACTCTGCTGTGTGTTGAGGCATGGGCAGTTGTTGCAGACCCAGAAAACGACAGATGTCAGCCCTGGAGTTTTGATCCGGAAGTCGCGATCCATTAAACGGATATGCGGGCTCGCGTTGATCGGCAGCAACTTGTCTTTCGCTTCGTAGTCGATCCAAGACAAGAAATGGAATTCAGATGGAGACGACCATGAAAATTGCCGCGCACACGCCGCGATGATGTACGAGCGAAGCACTGCGGCTACTCGGTCGTGGATGGAACCGTCAGTGTCGACAGAGGCTTGCATCGCTGGAGATCTAGGCATGTGGCCAACACCAGAGATTTCTACCTCGAAAATGCGTATCTGCTGATATCGGCATCCCAGATTCATTTCGACCAGCGATCACCCCAACAGGATGTCACCCCACTTTTGCCCTCCATGAACACACCATTGGCAAGACACGTCAATAATGTCGCCGAACGCGTATACACCCAGTGTCGAACAGCCATGGTAAGGCATCCGGTGCGGAGAACCATGGCGCGGTGGGTGGAATTCATGCCGATGTCACAATCCGATTGAACCGAACGCAACGGCCTGCTGGCAATCAAGCTGAAAGGCGACTCCAACATCCCCCGGTGGCAGCATAGCTATGTTGTCCCTGGCCTTCTCGAACTTAGAGTCGTATAGATCGCTGAGTAGGGAGAGTTCTGAGGTGCTCGCGTGGCAGGGAGTGCGTTGCACATTGCTGCTGGCGGATTCCAGTTCAGTGAGTCGATCCCACCCTCTGAGAACGGATGAAGAAAGTACCAAAGTGTCATGTGTAGATATCAGTGTCGCCCGTCGCAGCTGATCCTGCTATCTCATGATCGTTTGGCACAGTACTCACAGGGCTTTGGACATATCTCTCACTGGCAAAGGGTCGATCTCACTGGTCTAAAGATGGATCGAATGGATCTCGAAATTGCTTCTACGACGGACAGACGGAGAGTTCTTCGCGGTACGTACTGTCCACACTGGAAGGTCATCACTCGGGTTGGTACACCCATGAGCTCAAGTCTCATGCCCATCAGTTTCCTACCAGAGCTGGAAATATGTGATCCTTTTGCTTGGGGTAAGTAGGGTTAGTGTTGTGAGACGACGAACATGCATATTGCGAACAATCGTCGCCGTGCATGAATATGATGCATGCTGTGTTTGTGATAGATAGCACTGTGTATCTGTAGGCTATTCGGTGTGTCGGTTTGGTTGCCGTGTATCGTTGTACCAGTGTATAATCCGTTCGCCTGGAAAACGTTAAAGCAACTGCACATGTCATTCCGATCAATCAACACAAATACATACAAGGAACGACCAGAAATGGGTCAACGGAAGCGTTACAGCTGAGCACCAGTGGTCTCATTCCCATTGAATGGAATCGAAGAATGGGCATTACTTACTTCACTCCACCCGAAGAACGAAAGTGGGCAGCGGCGGCCACTGAAACAACAACCATGTTCGAAGCGAAAGATTGCTAGCATTTACGGCATCAGGTATACGGCGAGAGTGACTGTCACTAGAGGCTAACAATACCCATGTCATCAAAAGTAGACTCATGTATTCGTTTTCCTCATATGTGTAGACGCCATGTATGACAAAAGCCCCAGTCATCAAACGACCGCAAGCCCAGCCCGGGATATCTCGAACGCAAAGCAAACGGACCGAAGCAAAACACAGAGCTCAACAGCCCCATTAGCGGACCTGTCATCAGCGTGAGAGCATTCTCTCCTTCAACCCTACTTGACCCAAATCTCCATCTTGCCCATCTCAGCCCTTTCCGCCCCTGCCAATTCCTTGCAAGCCATCACCGCAAGATCCAAATCATCTTGGTCTCCCACAGTCACCATGTCGCCATCCTCGTCCCTGATCCGCAGTCGGATATCAGATTTGAAACCGAACTTGACTCTCACTTGCTCCAGCAGCTCGGTATAAACCGGCAGTGATCCCGCCATCACGTACCGCGTATCTTCCGGCGCGTGGACTTTGATGCGGATCTTGCGCATAGCCGGCGCAGCGGCGCGACGGGACTGTGAGCGTTGGTGGCGTGGGCGAGATGCGTTTCGATTAGGCGAGACGATTTCGTAGGCTAGAGGTGGCGAGGCGGAGAGAGTCGAGGATGTCTCGAAGCCCTCGTTCTCGGCTTCTTCGGGTTCTTCGATGATGGAGTGGTGGGCGCGGTGGAGGGAGTAGGCGCCGGAGCGGGTGCGAGTGTGTTGGGAGTTGGGCCGCGAGTAGCTGGAGGGTGGCGAGGATATTGAGATTGGGGCTGTGGTGCTGTGGGCCTCGATCGGATCGGGTTGGACGTGAACGTCTGGTGTTTGGTCGTAGTTTTGGCTGTGCTGGTCGGCACGCCGTGAACCCTCATGACTTCGGACGGAACCATATGAGAACTCTCGTCGTGGTTGTGGTCTTTCTGATTCGGAACGCTTTGGACCAGGTCTTGAGCGCTCTAATTGTGCTTTCTGGTCGAACGCTGCCGCACCGAGCTCCAGGCGTAAAGGTTTCGCCGCGGGGCGATGGGCTTGGATACCTGAAAGCTGCGAGTTCAAGCTTTCACATGATCTTCGTTTCTGAGGCTGCGGAGGCTGAACTGGTTCTGGTCGTTCAAGCTCAGGCGGAGGCGTTGGAGGGAAAACGTTGCGGTGCATGGGCGGTTCTGACTGTTGGCGTGACCGACTTGACAAGCCTGGTTTCACCATGTTCAACGCCGCGTACGATAGCTTCTCCCCTGGTCTGTCATCGATACCCATCGATGCGAGTGCGGCCTGCCGTCGGGGATCGTGATGTCGCTGCTCATGGGCTGCTACCAACCGCGCCTTTCCGAGATAGTCTTGCTTTTTCAGATTCTTCACTTTTGCCTCATTAGGGCGGTAGATAACGCCGACGGGAATGGAGAAAACTGTGTAGCCCTCAGCTTGCTCCTTGATCGCCTCGTCAATAACATCGTGGTCCAGCACGGCCTTTTCGCGAGCGGCGAATATCAGGTCTTGGAGACCGGCTTCCTTTTGTTGTAAATAGATGTAGCACAGTCCGCGGTTGAACAGCACTTCGCAGGAGTAAAGCTTGAACTTGAGACCAAGTTGATCGTAGTCGATGTATCTGTTGCCACGGAGGTACAGTAAGGTGTCGTTGAAGTTCGCGAGTGCCTCTTCGAAGTCGCCTAGTAGGAAATTGCTTACGCCTTGTTGGAAGTAAGCCACCGCGAGGTACTGGTCGAGCTGGACGGCACGTTGGTAGCAGTCAACCGCATTCCGGTGTTCGCCTAGAGTGGCGTGGATGACACCAAGGTTGAAGAGAATCTTTGATGTGTCGGAGATGGACTCGAAGCACTTGAGGCTGTTGTCGAATTCGTTGTTGTCATAAGCGGCTAGTGCTGCGACCCAGGTCTCAATTTCTTGCTTCAGCGACATGCTGTACCTGTCTGTGATGTTGGTATTGGGAGTGGTCAAGAGAGAGTTGGAGCTCGCGTTGGTAGCTCTTGCGTAGTTTTCCAGCCCCGTCTATTGCATACTGTATCGAAGCTTGCCGTCACCCTGGATGGTTCTGGTCGAAACACGCAACGAGACGTACGGAGAAAGAGGCACGAAGATCACAAACCTCTCGCATCGCCTCAAGTGGCTATGGGAGTAGGATATAGATAGCAGCAGGACAGGACAGGACCCTCCCACCCCAAGACACCAAGCGCGCGTACAGAGCGGCTCCCAATGGCAATAGGCACAGCTGCCATGTCACCGCATCGGCCAAGCGAAGGCGATCCCCGTCAGGCACAGGCCCAGGTGCTTGGAGACGATGAGTGGACGTGAGTGGCTGTTGTCGCGCCTGACCTGCAGTGCCCTGTCGTGTTCTGCTGCGAGTCTGGACTGGCCCGAGGCGTTGTCGTTAGGGTGGGCGCTTAGCTGAGCCCTGGGATTTGATGATACAGAGTCGTCCCCAATAACACTGTCTAGGCAAATGATTGGCTATGATGCCACAACGTCTTCATAATCGGCGGACACTCTGTCGATGGTTCCAAATAAGGAAGGCCCAGATGTATTTTAGACGTTGATATACTTTCCATGCATCGGCACTTGACAGCTTCTAGGTGGGAGTCCATGTACAAGTAACATGTCGCAAAATACCGTTAGACAAATCAAGTCCTCGAAGATTGGCAAGAAGCAAGATGAATGCATAGGCTTGCCGAGCATCCATCAAGGTAGGCATTATTGTGCTTCCATATTATCATCGCTGCGTCGCATCGTCAACATATCTCACCACCTATGCTGTGATCCCACTCTCCATCCGTCCTTACAAGTCCCTACAGCATGCCCTTGGATGTCTGCTCGTCTCGCTCCTCCCAAACCGTCTTCCCACTACAGCTACACACCGTCTTGTCGTTGTCCCACACGCCCGCACTCCTCGCAACAACTCCAACGAGCGTGTCGGGATCCTCTTTGTCAAACTGCTCCGTCTTCCTGCTCACCACAATGCTGCGACCGAGCATCTCCCAGATCTGAATAGGTTTGTCCAGGAAGACCGAAGCCAGCCCGCTTTTCCCAACCTCAATCGTGCCAAACACACCCTTGGCCGTCCTTGGTGGCTCCTCTTTCTTCGCTTCGAGCAGGTCCCAGATACCACCCGTACTCGCAGCTCCATTGCTGATATCGCCAGACTCCCGTACTGTCACGTTGTAGGTTCCCGGGCTCACACCTCGCAGTGTCATGTCCAGAACAGTCATCGAAGGTCCAACCTGCACCATGCGGATGAGACCGCGGACTACATCCTTGACAGCTGAGGAGTGTGTCTCGAGAATACAGACTGCGGCGCTTCCACCTTTGCCAGAGCCGCGAAGGATAGCGTCACGGCCGGTATCCTGGATTGCCGACACAATAGCTGAGGGAGCAGCATTGCCGGTTACGGAGATGAGTTGTGCCTTGAGATCCGCGGAGACATCGCTGATCCCTTGTAGTTTTATGTCAGTCTGGTGAATTGTGAATTGTGAATGGTAGAACATCCCGCCGAGCTTACCGTCCAGTTTGTAGAGAGATGTCGAGACAGATTTAATACACGCCTCACAACTCAGCGGGACAGCGAATGTAGTCTCGAACTCTGGAATCATGGTGTGGAGATAATGTGCTGCAGAGAGTTTAGACGAATCGATCGGTGTGTTGTACTGTATCTATCTATGAGTAAAGACATGGTCTACATAGTGGGATGCTCGTGGTTTGTAATGCGGGCAAGCCCACGCCCAAGCCCAGGGCACCTCATCTCATCTTTCGGCGGCTCGGAAGTGTCCAAGGCCCTGGCCCGATTGGGAACATTTGAAGTCGCTCCTCAGAGAAGCGCGCGAATCATTCGCTGTTGGCAGGACACATACGAACGTCCAAGCTACAACGACATCACGAAACGACAGGCACTTCTGTGAGACACATTTGCGCACCTGGACTTTCCACCGAATCACCCTTGCGCCCTACAGGGCAAACCACCACCACCACCATGTCCCAATTCGTCGGCAAGGTACATACCACCCACGATGATTCCCACATACAACAACCCTCTAACACCTCCCAGACCCGCCTCGCCTACTCGCGCGCCTGGCACCTCGTCGACGCCAGCAGCGACCCGCGCCCGCTCGGCCGCCTGGCCTCCTCCATCGCCCTCACGCTCATGGGCAAGCACAAGCCGATCTACGACCCCAGCACGGACTGCGGCGACTACGTCGTCTGCACGGGGCTGTCGCAATTGCACACGACCGGCAAGAAGATGCAGAAGAAGAAGTACTACTCGCACACGACGCGGCCGGGCAGCCTGAAGGAGATCACCATGGAGCGCATGATGGAGAAGTGGGGAGGAGGGGAGATCCTGAGGCGCGCGGTCAGGGGAATGCTGCCGAAGAACAGGCTGAGGGATGATCGCATGGCGAGGTTGAAGTGTAGGTGTTTTTGTTCTCGAGGGAGCGTGTGGTGGTGTGGTTTGGTTTTGGGATTCTGATGGCTGACATTTTTCTGACACAGGCTTCGAGGGCACCGCACATCCTTACAAGCAGAACATACTTCGACTGGATGGCGAGAAGAGCAGCATACTGGACTTGCCAGAGGTCAAGACGACGATGGAGAAGGTCGCTCCTCCGCCTGCGGCAGCATCATCATCGTAAAGAAAAGACCCTATGTTTGTATAAATTTCGGCGTTCAATGGGAGATATCACTGTACAGATACATGGAAGGAAAAGAATACGAGAGCATTTTGCGAGGAGTCTGTTGGGTATATTCATTTGTACCATCAGGAAGAGCTATCACATCGTTCTAAGCTTGTCCAATGCGCTTGAATCTGCGATTCATGACATAACGTCTATAGCTTGGGGTTTGCACCCTTGCGGGTGATTGTGCATTGGATCAGGCCGTTGGGGTCAGTCTGAGGCGCGTACACTTCTGCGTCCGCACCGGTGTTCTTCAGGCCATTGAACCAGCTGAGGTCTGCGAGACAAGAATAATTAGCGATGGCTCTGTTAAGCGGAGTCGCCTGAGAACCTCAACTTACCAATCTCAAAGTAATGCTTGTTCGGCAAGCTGTAGTCGACCGCCTCTACCTTAGGAGCAGCTTCTAGGATCTGCTCGCCCATCAGGTACATGGTGTTCTGCACACTCGGACTGTTCTGCTTGGCGAACGTCTCCAGAGTGATCTTCCGCGCATCCTCCCATGCCTTGTTGAAGCTTTCCTGATCGCGCTTCACGTCCTCGACGCCTCCGAATCGCTTCCAGTGCCAGCCGGCTTCTACCTCTGTGCTCAGCACGCGGTCCCACGTCTCCGGCAGCCGAGTGTATTCATCGCGGTGGAAGCCCCAGAACTGCGAACCCGTGCTCTTCAGCACGAGCAACCCCTTGATCCCACTGCACACGCTGATACCCTCGCCCCGCCGTGCGACAACCTCTACAGTCCTCGTCTCCGCACCGTCGCGCATGAAAGAGTGGGGATGAGGCTGGCCGTCGACCGTCATGCGCGCCCACCGGTGAACGATCACGCTGACGTGCGCGGCGGTGATGTGCGGGTAGGTGTCGATGTAGTGCTGGCCGAGGATGCTGGCGAACAGCTCGGGCGGGTTGACAGGGTTCAGCTTGGCGGTCACGTATGCGGTCTGCTTCTGGGTGTCGGTCGCGACGATGTTTGCGTTGTCGGCGTGCGTCCACGAGGCGGCGATGTCGCCCTCGAGCAGCGTGCAGACGGTCATCTCGGTCACATCTTGGGTTTGGTCGGGGTTGCGCTGGACTTTGTAGAGGCGGACGTTGTCCTTGCCGTAGCGGGCTGAGGAGAGGTAGCCGGGCATGTTGGGACGGTGTTTGTTTTGCTGGTGGTTCTGGTTCTGGTTGAGTACTGCTGTGTGGTTATGTAGATATGTACTGTAGATATGCTCGTAGGAGGCAGAGGGAGGGATTAGAGAGACAGGAAAGGCAGCAGTGAGCGATTGGAGATGTTGATAAGGTGATACGCAAGGTCGACCTACAGGGTGCGGCTCGTACTTGTAGTCATGGGACTAGGAATCTCTTATCGCATGGCGTGTTGCCATATGGAGGATCTCTGGTTGGAGCTGGTGTCTGCGTGAAAACGGAGCCCGCCGGTTTCCAGAGGTCGAGTGGTGCCGCCGCCGCCTCAACGCCCAGGCCTCGAATTGCCTGCCTGCCTGCGCTCTTGACATCGCGTTCGGCACACATCCATCCATGGTACAGTGCGTGTTATTGCTGATGAGCGAGATCCGGGATACTTTCGACATGGCTTGTCCTTGCGAGAATTAAATTACACAACTTCAACCTTTTCTCACTGTCCTTGGATAAAGGTGACTTTCAACTCTATCGCCCATTTTTCTCGGAAGCACAAAGGATTGTTTGTGTGTGCTGATAACATGAAGTTACTACTACAGGTACCTCCAGATCATGGGAAGATCCATACACGTGCTACCCCTGCACCTAAGGCAAGGCTTGTCTGGGGCATCTCGCCGCGTTAACCTCCTTTGGCTCACTCCAATTACGCCAGAAGAAAAAACTGCTGAACGACGGCGGGCTCCGACAATATCAATAGGCTCCACGACTCGAGCGACCGAGTTATGTGGCCCACCAATGCCCACCTCTCAATGGACGAAATGAACGGATTTGGGCGACGTTGGCAGCAGCCTGTCCCAATTTATTTGTCCGAGAGCCCGCCAACTTCACTCCCATCAGTCACTCCATGAAGCTTTCACCACCAGTGTATCCATCTCAAAATGCTCATCTCCTGCCGTCACCACTGCTGGGAATCTCGACGCTGCTTTGTTGAGCAGGAAAGAACCACTGATCGCTAGCTTGATCACGCAGACAAGGAGTAGCGAGCTGACGGTTCCCAAAGTCATGGTAGCTCCGATAATGCATCCAGTTGCGTAAGATGCAACAAAGAACACGCGGCGGTTTCGCGCTCGATTGTCGGTCTCGAAAACTCTAGGATCGTTCAAGATCATGACCTTGACTGTTGTGTTAACGGGAACTGTTGCATGGACTACGCTTGGGAGCGCTGCTGACTCACAATGGCGCCAGTGACCATAGATGTGTTCAACTCGGCCAAGCCTACAGTTATCGCCATGCTGGTCTGTCCGGATGCTGCAAAGGCCAACAGCGCTACGATCGCCAGCGCTGGTATACCGGTGATCTCTCTTGGTGCTGTAATCCACTGCAACAACGCGGCTGCGAGCGTCAGGATGGCTTGAACGAGTGTTGAAGAAATCAGCCATGTACGGCGCCGTGCTGAGTAATGGTGGGCAAGACGGCCGAATACCAAATTGCCTATGCAAAAGCTGCTCGAATGTCAGCGAAATTGACAAGTCGTGGTTAGGACCGATTTCCTCTCACAATACCAGGGATACCACGACATTCTGCTCGATTTTGGATTTCAAGTTCTTACTGCTGAAGGTGTACACCGCCAGGAAAAGGAGGTTACCTAAGACGATCTTTAGTCTGACTATGGTGCTGCTAGTTCTTATTCGACTCACCGGTTTGTTTGGTCGCAAACACGTTATAACTGACAAAGGTCACCACGTCCAGGATGCCAGATAGCACGGTCATCTAGGTGTTGAGATGCGAAATCAGTGTTCGAGAACACGGAATCCACCATATCAGGATTCGTGGATCGAAGCTTGACTCACTGGATCGAATCGTCAGTATCTGTACGGAAGCCCTTGGGTACCATCACACATACCCGAGAAGAGTTGACCTTCCAGCAAACCGTCTCTCACCACCTCTTGCGAAAGAAACATGGTCGCCCAGTACTTTGGAGAATTGCTCAGATGGAATACTTCCAACTCCCTTGGATTTGAAGGTTGGACCATTTTGAGTTGCTTTCTTTTGTCCGAACACAAAGAACATAGACCCGCAAGCTCCTCAGACAGGAAACTTCGTTCGCAATAACAGACGCACTAATAACCTCTTTGTCTCTGTGGACCGCCCCGCCCAAGTGCACGTGAGAACAAGTGCGCCTGTGAGCGAGCATCGCTTAGATATTGCCAAGTCATCTCTTCCTCAATGGCAAAGGGTTCAAACATACGGCGATGCCATCGACCTTCGCATGCGATCATTTGTGGCGATGCCAGTGAGAGAGCATGCGTGTCTATCCCGAGATCGACACTTCCACTAATGTTAGACTTGACATTAGACATGACAGTATTTACAGCAACAGAGCCACCTACTATCTTCGCATTGGAATAAACTACTCCGGATACACCATCTTCCGCGTAACACCCCCATCAACAACCATCTCAGTTCCACTAACCCCCTGATTCTCACTCAAATACTCAACAGCCCGCAACATATCCTCCACCTTCCCAACCCTTCCCGTCAACTGCCACGCCTGCTCCGCCTCGCTAAGCCCATCCTCCCACTTCCGCCCCTGCTCATCAGCCTCCTTGCACTCATCCTCCACGTGGATCCACCCGGGCAAAATAGCATTGACCCGCACCCCCCGCGGCGCCAGCGAGACCGCCATGCTCTGCGACAAACCCAGCAGCCCGGCTTTGGTCGTTGAGTAGGCTTCGTTGTCGGCTTCGGACATGACCGCCCGCGTCGACGAAATGTGCACGATACTGCCTCCCACGGGCCGCGAGGGCGACCTGGCGAGCATGGGCACGCAGAGCTTGCTCACGAGCATCGGCGCCGTGAGGTTCGTTTCCAGCGTCGCGGTCCAGAGGTCCAGGGGCATGTTGGCGACGTTTGCGGCTCCTGCGCCGGCTGTCAGGGCGGCGTTGTTGACCAGGACGTCGAGGTGGCCGTCGAAGAGTTTGCGGGCTTGCTCGACGGCCGAGTTGATTTCGGAGGGTTGGCGGAGGTCGCAGCGCACTGCTTCGAAGTCACGGCCTTGGGTGTGGGTTTGGGAAAGCTTGGCGGCTGTGTGTGCTAGTTCGTCGGTGTTTTGGTCGAGGATGAATACTCGGTGGCCCGAGGAGAGTAGAAGGCGACTTAGCCCTCGACCTATGCCTCGGGCACCGCCAGTGATGAGGTAGTTGCGGGCTGTTGATGGTGGCATTGTTTAGTTCTGTTCCAGTCAGATTCGATTATTGGATCTGACGGCGGAAATAATTATCTGGGATTTTGATGTTGGAAGACCTGCGATAATCGAAGCAGACATCAATCGTGAAATGTAGAGGCCGATGATGTCATGTAGATGTTTTGAATGTTAATCAATATCGACATCGACGAACTCGGACTATCGATACAATGTCGAGAGTCGAGTTGACGGTAAATGGTCTGAAGTGAGTCGATTGCTAAGACTTTACAATTTAGTTGTCGAATCATTTAGAGGTGATCATGAAGTTGTCGCGATCATCCAATGTGAAAGTCTTGTTAGACGACATGCGTTATACTGACTCTGTTTTCGACCACAGCGACAACGTCTTCAAGTTTCTCTGCGGAATCATCGTGAGGAATTTGCGTGGACCGACGAGGTAGTGGTTCGAGTCAGCCAAGTCAAGGTACATGTAATTTGGACGTGCTCATGCATGAAGCATACATTATTGCATTTTATAGTTACCGCAGCTCAACCCCTCACTCCGGAGTCCGAAACCCCACCAGGTCATTAACAAAAAGGTCATCAATAGTACACTTGTCTTGTCTTGTCTTGACTTTGAGTTCTACTGTACAGGTTGCTTTTCATACACCTAACAGTCATTAATCCACTCGCTGCCGTTGCCTCAAACGATCGACTCGCCAACCAACATGTCTTCCACCACGCGAAACCCAACACCGAACCAGATCCCTCAAGACCTGCCCGGACCCACAGCCTACCTAACCGGCCACGATGAAAACTCGGGCAAGGCGATCATCCACTCCTCCCGCCCACTGGTCTGGCACCAGTACGACGAACAAAAGCTAGGAATGGGCGTGGCCTACACAACACAATTCCCACCTGACCTCAACAAAGATGCCGACGTGACAGAACACGATAGGAAGATGGAGGAGTCCGGCGGCAAGCTGGGCCTAGTTTCCGGTGGTGGCACTGTGCTACGCTACGTCGATTTTGCGCCGAACTACACGTGCATGATGCACCGCACGCAGTCGGTCGACTACGGGATCGTGCTCGAGGGCCAGATCGAGAGCGTGTTGGATTCGGGTGAGGTGCAGCTGATGGGCAGAGGCGATGTGATGGTGCAGCGGGCGACGATGCACGCTTGGAGAAACCCGAGTCAGACGGAGTGGGCGAGGATGATCTTCTGTTTGCAAGACTGCAAACCACTTTTTGTGGCGGGACAGCGTTTGGGAGAAGATCTTGGACGAGGAACTGAAGGAGTTCCTGCCAGTGGAAATGATGCGTGAGGAGGGATACGCAGCGACTGTCACAAGCTGCTAGATGTGGTCCTATAGATTAAAGAGTCAAGATGGGCACGAGTTCGAACTTCGCCTGGATCATGATCCTGGTACTGGCGAGAGATGACCACTCTTGTCGTACTTCGCTTCTGCATGAATGTTAGCGATCTGACTTCTACCTCACAGTAATCTCAGTAGCTGAGCGATTGGCGGACTTACTGAAGAATGTGTAGTTTAGCGTAATGGTATCAATGCCCTTCATGGCAGGGTCCTTCAAGAACTCCGGATCAATGTAGAAGAAGACCGGCATGTCTACAGTCTCGCCAGCGTTCAGCCGTTGCTCTTCGAAGCAGAAACACTGAATCTTGCTGAAGTATGGCGCCACCTGGCCGGGTGTGACGCTGTACGTCGCAACGCCAATCACATCCTCATCGCTCTTGTTCGTAGCAGTGTAGAAAGCCAGCGCTGTTTCACCGGGCAGCACACGAACCTCGCGCTGCTGCGGAGTGAACTTCCATGGCAAGACATCGGATGTAGAGCCCTGGAATGTGATCCGCAAGCGTCGCGACGTGGTGACGGGTGTGAGTTTCGCGGCGATGTCCTCTTCTTCGCTAGGTGAAGTATGTACGGAGGATTTGGTTGGTGTGCCACCCCATCCGGTTTCCTGGCAGAGAGTTTTGTACAATGGTACGGAGCCGTAGGACAAGGCGAGCGTCCCGAGGATGGTGGAGATGGTGTAATAGATGGTGTTCTCATTGCGCTTCTTGAATGATCTGCGCACATCGCTCATACTAGGCGCAGCATGCTGGGGGCCTCTCTGGGAGGTTTGGACGAAGCGAGACTGTTGCTGAGGACGGAAGAAGGATCGTTGTTGAAGGAGGGTGCGGGTGCACGAGTTGCACGAGTTGCACGTGTACGAGACACGATTCATAGCGAGATCCAGAAGACTGCGGTAGCGTGGAGGAGGCATGGCTGGTGTTGTAGTGGTGTGTTGGTATAATGGGTATATTCTCTATTCGCATTGATTGATTTGGCCGACAGGTCGTCATGCAAGTCTCGGAAGTGTTCGCCGCAAACATGCCGATGCCGACTTTCACATGATTCTTCCACTCAAGCCTGACTGCCTTTACGCTCGTCTGATGTACATTAGCGGCCAAACAATGCGCAAACAGATATGGCCATTTTCTGCGGCGTCTGTAATGAGGCAGAATCGAAGTACAAGTGCCCGACTTGCGAGCTGAGATAGTACGTTCGACCAAACCCAACATGTTACCAGAACTACACTGACCCGGCCCGCAAAGCTGCTCGATAAAATGCTACAAACCTCACAAAGCTCAGCATGAAGCTGAAGCGCAACAAAACCCCCAAGCAGCGAAAGCCACCGAGAATGCTCGCGCGAAGCCAGACCGCCCAGGAACCACCCAGCGCACTTCCAAGCCCGATTTCTCAAACCTCGCCTCGGATCCTGAGTTCAAGCGCATTCTGACGCGATACCCAACACTGTACTCTCAGCTCGGCGCAATGTATGCTCTGACTCTCGATCCCGGGCCAGCCGAAGCGCGGACTTGGAGCAGACCGCCTCTGCCCTCGCTTGAACGACCGCAATTCTCCAACTTCCGAGGCCGAGGCCGAGGACGTGGTGGCAGAGGTGGCCGTGGAGGTCGCGGAGGATTCAAAGTCGAGGAACCTGAGGAGCGGCAGCGTGGTATGTGGACGAGAGAGAAGGGCGACAAGGAAGCTCTGCAGGTCATGCACAAGATGAAAGGCGGGAAAGAGGATGACGATCGCGCAGAAGGCGTGAGGGAGTTTGTGAGATTAGTCGCATTGAGGTTTGGCAGCGAAGCTGAGGAAAAGAAGGAAGAGCAGGATGTCGACATGTTGATGTTGTGAGCGATCATACCATGGGAAACTCCGACTGACTGGATTGCTGGATGTGTTCAGACCGCCACAGCCCGACTAGGCGGACATCACTCAATGTTGCGCTCGTCTACAAGATGCTCATTGGAAGTGGCATAGTACACCTCGGCACAACTGGCGCAAACCGCTTCAAGTAACGAGCCACAATCAGCGAGATAGAAATGCAGAGAGTCGCGGTGGTCATAGGGTAAACCTCTGGCAAGCTTGGAACAAACTGGACACGAATTCAGCAGGCTATACCGCCGAGACGAAGCAACACGGTCGCAGTTGCCGTATGAGGAGAGCAACGTGTGGCTCGGTAGCTGTTTCTTGGAGTGGATAGCGGGAGGATCACCGTGGCGGAGTGGCGCAATTGGAGGGAGGTAGTGGAGTATGCTTTCATCCATGTTGGACGAGAGAAGAACTGCCACGGACACTTCGATCATACCCAGCTCGGCTACAGGCCGCAGCCATTGACAGCAGGCCAGCGCCTGCATGCATGTACAAGTCCGTATTGACAAAACATTGCAAATCACCTACTTGCAAGTCTACAGAACATGGAATTCTCAAGTTTGTCTTCGCAGACGACTGAGCGTAGCCTTTCCAGCGCTCGAACTGTTCGCCTTGCCAATCTCCCCAGTAATCCACTCACCAATCCTGCTGACCTCGTCCAAATCAATACCGGTCCTCGCGCCAAGCGAGTGCAAAGTGTACACCAAATCCTCTGTCGCCACGTTGCCTGTTGCACCAGGAGAGTACGGACATCCACCCAGGCCACCAACAGCAGAGTCGAACGTCCTCACGCCATGCTCCAGTGAAATGATCGTGTTCACCAGCGCCTGGCCGAAAGTATCATGGAAGTGCAAAGCAAGGTCCTCACTCCTGATGCCTGCTTCTTTCAGCGTCTGTAGCAGCTTCCTGGTTCGCGGCGCGGTCCCCATGCCGGTGGTATCGGCGACTGAGATCTCGTCGGCACCCATTTCGAGCAAGCTGGCTGCGAGATCAGCAACGCGGTGAGGGTCTACATCTGGGCCTTCGAACGGACAGCCGAGAGCCACCGAGATGTATGCGCGAACGTTGTAGCCGGCTTCGCGACAAGAGGACATAAGCGGCGCGAAACGCTCGAGAGATTCTTGCACGCTGCAGTTGGTGTTCTTCTGGGAGAAAGACTCGGTGGCGGCCATGAAGATGGAAACCTCGTGGGTCTGGCCGGCCGGGATTTTGGAGGTGGCTGAAGGCATCGCATTCGGGTCCTGACTGCTGGTGTTGGGAGCCGGGCTAGAGTCCCGAGAGGGCGGTGGAGAAGGGTAGGAGTCCATAGGCGTAGCGTTCATTGTTTTGAAGTAGTTGTCCAAGCCCTTCACATTGGGAAGAAGCCACTGGTAGGTCATTGCCTTGGGAGCTTGAGGTGGATTTGACAATATACTCGAGAGCACCTGATCCGAGGCGGCCATCTGTGGAACCCATTTGGGGTGGACGAAACTGCCTGCCTCGATGGTCTCAATGCCTGTAGCTGCCAACCGCTTCACTAGTTCTATCTTGGTCTCCACAGGTATGCTCGTCTTCTCATTCTGCAGGCCATCTCGTGGGCCGACCTCGACGATGCGCACGTGGTCGTTGGCTACGGACGCGCGTGGCGAGATGGAGAAGGATCGCCGGCCAACCGGACGAAGGTGGTGTGCGAGACGATGGCGGAGGAGGGATGTCATGGTTGGAGGTGGTGCATGCTATAGGGAAAGTGAATATGAGTGAGAGGTACTTACATCGGCCCACGGCAGAGAGGTGGTGGCAGAGCAGCGGCTCAAGCGACGATCAACAAATACTGCCGACGACATGCGGGGAGAGCTCGAGCAGCTTGCCGACGAGAGAGAGAAATTGAGCCACATCAAATGTTGGTGGCGCAGCAGAAAGATGACGAAGGCACGCAGCAGCACGTCAACCAAATCTACCACCTCACATCAACTCTCCACCAGGCAAACACATTTTACCTGCAAAGCTCAATCCTTCCCGTTACCTATAAGCTACTCTCCCTGGACACAATATCACTCTGTACACTCGCAGCCACCGACCACACCATGTCCAACTACAACCCAAACACCACCATCCCCCCCACCGACGACAACCCATGGGCAGACCCAGCCCGCGATAACCTCCGCCCACCTCAAGGATACCAGCAGCAACAGCAGCAACAAAACCTCAACCCTTACCAACAGTCAAATTCCCCCAACCCATGGCAACTAAACCAAGGCCAGGATTCCAGCTACGCCCCCCCACCAGGCCCGCCACCACCAGGCCAAGCTGGCTACCAATCCCAGCAAACCTCCTACAACAGCCAACAACCATGGTCCCAACAACCGTCCGAACAAAACAACAATCCTTTCGCCCAGCAGCAGCAGCAGCACCAATACACGCCGCAACAAGGTCTGGCCAAAGCTCCGACTTTCAACGAAAATGACTTTGTGCCAGCGGACGAACGAGGGGAGCAGCGCGAGGCGATGGAGCAGTTCGAAATCACCAACTCGCGGCCGCAGTCGACGGACGATCGTAATGTCGAGACACTGCAGCAGGAGTTCCCGGCGCTGGATGGGAGCTTGGTGGCGGCGATTTACATGGATTCGAAGCAGATGGGGGCTGTGAGGGAGATGTTGAGGGAGCTTAATGGAGGGAGTTGAGTGATGATTTCTTGAGAGATTTGGTTTTTATGACGTTAGATGGCGGTAGCTCCTCTTTTTGACGGTTGGTTACGAGTTGATCTGCGAGGTTTGCATTTCAATTTTTCAAGATCAGGTAATGATGAAATGAATCGCGCCAAAATGGTCTCCCTCGTCTATTCCAAGAACCCGAGCACGCAAGACCTGTAATAATGATAATGTATACAGTGTAGTCAATCAACAAATATGCATAGAGTCACAGAAGAAACTCCTTTTTCGCTGGAAATAACACGAAAGCCCTTTTTAATCTAGCGCTTGCGGTTGAGCGTCTGAGGCTTAGGCTGCTTGACCTCGACCTCCTCGCTCTCCTCGCCATCCTCGTCTTCAACATCGTCGACCTCGGAAACTTCGCTCGCATCGTCGTCTTCGGAGCCCTCGTCGCCGTCGTCGGACTCTTCGGCTTCCAGATCCAACATGCCGTTCTGTGCGTCCTGCTCGTCCTCCTCTTCTGCGCTCATGCTACCTTCGTGGGCGGCAAAGCCGTTTGCTGCGCCGGCCTCGTCGTCGCTCTCGTCGGACTCCGAAGCTGTGTGATATTCCTCGCCTTGTGCTTGGCTCTTGGATGAGCGCTTTGATGGCCTCTCCAAAGCCGCAAGGTCTGCCTCAGATCCCTCGTCATCATCGTCCTGGCCTTCAATGTAAAGGACGCCAGCCTCATCGTCCTCGTCGTCGCGGGCGCGGGCAGAGCTGGCCAGTGTTGACCGTCTGAGTTCGAGCTGAGCACCGAGCATGTCGAGCTTACCCTTCAATTGCAGCAAAGGCTGCAGACCCTGTGCGCGCTCGCGAAGAACTTGGTTCAGTGCGCGGAGCTTGCCCATGATCTCCGGTTGTGTGACAAGGTAGCCGCCGTGGGCAACAAGCGACCATTGGATCCATGCCATGAGGTGGCCAGTACGGCCAGGGCGGCGGTGGATGCGTTCTGCGAGTCGTTGCATGAGCGGGCCGACGAGGTGTGACTGAAGACGCTGAATAGTCATGCGAATGCTCTGTTGGTCTGCCATTTGGAAACAAGTCTCCAGCATGTCCTTATCGTTCGTGCGGAGAGCCTGGGTGAGGACTGTGCTGAGCGAAGTTCCAGTGGGTGCGGCGAGGACCTGTTTGCCGGTAGAGGGCACGACGGCGTGCTGCTCATCCTGTGGGAAAGCGGATTGGACGTCTATAGGTTCCGGATGTCTCGCTGAAAGCATATCACCGAATGAAGGCTCATCCTGGTCTGCCGCATCCTCGGGTTCGCCGTCCGCCATGTCGACATCCTCGGCTCCAGCAATAACCTGCTGGCCATTGTTCTCTGCCTCGCTTTCGTATTCGCTGCTCTCGTCCTCGGCGCTGGAAATGTCGATAATCTGGTTGCTGTTTCCGTCGGGCGCCACTACGGCCTTCGACTCGTCGACCCTGGTGGTCCTCTTGTCCGAGACACCATTCGTCAATTTGCCATCCACCTTCCTGCCCTTCCTGGCATCCTCGTCGACCAGGAAACCGAGTCCCTCCTTCTTGTTTGTGGCCGGCACGTGAGAGCTCTTGATCTTCTTTGAAGCGTGCGATTGTTCACCGGCCTCGCCAGGCCTGGCGCGGCTGGTACGGGAGCGCTTGATTGCGCTCATTACTCCAGCGACATGCCCTTGCTTCCGGGGTACAGTTGTGTATAGTGTTGCGGGCGCGGGCGGTGGTGTAGGCTGGGAGAAGTGCTGCTGGATGTCGTCAACCACAGCCCGATCGCAAAAAGCTTCTCGATCAATTTTCTGAGCAGCAAGCGCGCTAAGGCCTGCGGGCTTTTTCGGCTCGCGGCAGCAACCGCCGCTTGCTTTTTTTGGTCGACCATGGCATCGGTCATGTAAGAGTTGTTGTAAGAAGACATTCAAACTTTTGCATGGAAAGTGGATGTAATGATACTGTAATCCTCTGCAACAGGCGACCGGGACAGTCACAGATGCAATCATCAACGTTTTACTTCACGTGGAAACACGACCGCCTGGCCGCAGAGAAGGTGGATTACCCGCGGCTTCCGGCCAATCACAAGATCAGCGCGCACCAGTGATGCTTCCCATCGTGAAAGCAGGAAGTACTATGTACCTAATAGTAGAGCCGTCTTTCGCCCTCGCCCTTGTTTAGTACTTCACTTAACACCTACCTCCGCTCCCTGCTCCGTTCTATTTAATCAATGATACTTGCCTCTTTCCGACCCGTTCCGTCGGTTTGCGTCTGACATCTTTTTACCAGTGCATCACCCCGTCCCACCCATCGAGCCATCCTTCCTGACTGCTCAGGGCCCTCAAACGCCGACCTCCAGATTTTTTCTGGGACCCGTGCTCGAGACCAGCAGCATCTCACTGGATCAAGGGACGTTGTGCTGCAAGCCTTTTCACAGCGCTGCACAACGCTGCACAACGCTGACATCCCCGCCAATCAGCGCGCAGCCACCTCGGGCTAGGCGATCATCGTTATTGACTTTAGAGCTTTGCATCACCTCATCTCCGTCCGCACTTGACACCTCACTGCAGCGCCGCCACATCCTTCTTCACCACATTAACGTGCGGCAGTGACTGACCACCGTGACGAGCGAGCTCATCTTCACTCCAGTCACTCACTATCTCGTTGCTGCCTAAGCTGCGACACTGTCGCGATCGCTGTTGCCTCCAGAACACAGTAAGCACGTGACTGCCAAACGCTCTGTCTCGGCACGGCCCGGGCTTTGACTAGCGTGCTTCGCGTCGATAAGAGCATTTCTCTTCCCAGCGGAACCTGAACCTCTGTTCGATCGCCGAGCCACACACGACTTCGCGCTTGCGCCGACACCCCATCACCAAATATTTAAACACCACTCTTGACGCCGCAACCCACGCGACTCGACGTGTTTTTCTCATCGGTCCATCAACAACTGTAATTGTTTGTTCGATTGCGCAATCAATTGCGCGCGCGCGTCAATTGCTGACCTCTCGGCGCGCTTTTATTGAACCCGTGGCGCCGCTGTCACGTGTTAGCGACTCCGGTCTCTTACCTATCCATCACTCAACCATGGCCTCGGAGCTGGCCCCAGACGCCGTCGTGCCCAACATCAATGGCACCGACGAGTCACTGCCAGCTGTTGGAGCTGATTCAGCAGTCCTCAACTCAGAAGAAGCCGACAAGCCTCTGACCAACGGGTGAGTGATTCGCCTTCCACGTCGCTTCCTTTCCCTTTCCTTGCTTTTCCGAATCGAATCACTTGTTAGCGCTGAGATGTCTGTCTATAATTTCAACTTACCTGCGCGCATCTCCTGCTTCACTAGTCCACACGTTCGTTCGAAACAAATCACTAACCATCGCAACTCTAGTATTAATGACGCAACCGACACCCAAATGCTTGACAACACATCAGCGCCCAATAACAAGGAGGCGTTTGATGAGAACCGTAACTTACCTTCGACCGCAAAGATAGACACGACGGATGCATCTGCGCCTGAAGTGAACCCCGGTGGCCCAACTCCTACTGACGACACTTCGTCTGGAATCGCGCCTGTTGCTGGCTACATTCCTAAAGATGCCCCAAACCTGTCTCACCCAACTCCCCCACCGGAGCAACCACTGGCGTCCGGTGAAGCAAACGTCGATTCCGAAATGCAGGATCAAGACCAGCCCACCAAACAGGACTCAAAGCTGGAGCCCGTAACGGAACAGGTCGCCTCCGCAGAATCGATCCAGCCGCAAGACGAACCTGCGGTGGCAGAGGCAAAACCGGAAGAATCATTGCTCAACGGCGTATCAAAGTCCACCGAGCCTCCTTCAGATGTCGACGTGGAGCCGAGCGTCGATGCGAAAACTGAACCCGCGCCAATCGAATCGACCCAGGATTCTGCGCAGTCTGCACAGTCTGGTCTAGTACGTCCGCGCGAAGACGACGAAGACGAGGAGCCCGTCGCGAAGCGTGCAAAGGTGGAAAGCCCGCAGCCAACTCAGGAAAGCAGTGCGTCAGCGGTAGTCGCGGAACCGACACCTGCCGTCGAGGAGGCTAAACCTGAGTCAAAACCTGAGGCGAAACCCGAGGTCAAACCCGAGATCAAAAACGAGGGCTCTACCGCGATCGCCACTGAGAGCGCACAGCCCATTCAGGCCTCCACCCCGTCAACACAGGCACCTGCCGCCACCATCGAAAAGCCAACGGCCAGCGCGCAGGCGTCCGAGCCCCGGAAAAAGGAAGCGAAGTACAGCACCATCCAGATGACCAACCCTCAGAAATCCTTCCTCCTGGAGAAGCTCAAGAACACGAAGAAGACGAAACACGCGATGTATTTCATCTCGCCAGTCGACCCAGTTGCATTGAACATTCCCACATACCCAGATGTCATCAAGCATCCGATGGATCTGGGCACGATGGAGAACAAGCTTAAGAACGACAGGTACTCTTCCGTCCAGGCTTTTGCCGATGACCTCCAGTTGATAGTAGACAACGCCGAGAAGTTTAATGGCCCGCAGCACGCTGTAACCCACGCTGGTAATAACATGTTGGCTTACACCAACAACTTCATGGCAAAGGTGCCAGGCCCCGGACAAGCCTTCACGCAGAGGGCCAAGAAGTTCTCCCCTGCGCCTGCGAAGCAATCTGCGGCTCGTCGTGATGCACGCCCGGCACAGGCCCCCGCACCTGCGCCGCCTGCGAAGGAGCGTTCGAACGCCAGCGAAGCCTTCGCACTTCAGTCCGACGGCATGCCTCAAATTCGCAGGGATTCACAGATCCAGAGGCCGGCTCGCGCTATCAAGCCGCCGAACCGTGAAGTCACGTACCCAAAGCCGAAGCGTCGGGAGCATTTGCTTGAGCTTAGGTTCTGCGAGTACGCTCTCGACCTGATTCGCGGCCCGAAGTATGCCAGAGTGAACCACGTCTTCTTGTTGCCCGTTGATCCGGTTGCCCTGAATATCCCGCATTATCGCCAGATCATCAAACAACCCATGGACCTCGGCACCATGACGCAGAAACTTAAGCAGGGCCAGTACGGCAAGGCGAGCGAGGTCCGCAAGGATTTTGACCTGATGATTGAAAATTGTCTTCTGTTCAACCCCGTAGGAAACCCCGTGCGCGACCTTGGTATCGAGCTCAAGCGCGAATTTGACCAGATCTGGCGCGGCAAGGAGCAGTGGGAGCGCGCCAACAAGCCGAAGGTGGAGCGTGCTTCTTCTGTATCCGGAGATGAGAGTGCTGCCGACGAGAGTGAAGAGGACGAAGACGAGCCACAGGACGAGGCGCAAGCCACGATCCGAGCCCTTTCACAAAAGCTGGCAGAGATGCAGAACCAGCTTGCGGGTCTCGGGCAGGGCAAGGCGCCCAAGTCGAAGAAGGCCAAAGATGTGTCCAAGTCCTCCACCAAGAAGAAGTCGCTTCCCGCATCGATCCAGAGGGTTTCCAAGGTCGCTCCAGCCCCGAAGTCCAAGCCGAAGAAGCAGAAGCCAGTGACGTACGAGGAGAAGCAGGAGATCTCTTCGGCCGTGGAGAAGATGGATGGCGCCCAGATCGAGAAACTCACGCAAATCATCACCGAGAACTGCGAGAAGTACCGCAACATGGGCGATGAAATGGAGCTCGAGATCGATGATCTTCCAGATGATGTCCAGCGTCTGCTGCTCAAACACGTGCGTGGTATCTTCGGCAACCCAAACCGCGGCAGCAGCATTCGCGCCCCGTCGCCCGATGACCTGGCGGCTGCCGACGATGATGATTTCGAGCCGTCGCACCGTTCGCGCGGTGGAAGTGGAGGAGGAGGTGACCCCAAGCGCAAGAAGCACAAGCCGATGGGCAAGAAGGAGCAGCAGGATAGTATCAACATCTTGCGCAACCAGCTGGCGGCCTTCAACGGCGGCAGACCGTCCGGTAGCGTGAGCCCGGCGACCGCGAACCACGCGGCTGCTGGACGTGGCGGCGATGACGAGTCTTCGAGCGACGAAGAGAGCGAGGAGGAGTAGGTCGAGCTTCCTCCCTAGTGTGAGCGAGCGAGCGACGAAGAGAGCGAGGAAGATCAGACGATGGTGGACCTTCCTTTCCCCTGATGATGATAACGAGATGCGATGCAGCGGCGACGGAATGCCTGCTTATTTTTCTTCTGGCATTGACCCGGTCCGGAACCTCTGACCTGATCTGGCCCGGCCTCACCTCCGTTGTAATTGTAGAAAAATTAGTTTTACGAGATCCCGAGAATAGAAGATTCCCCAAGCTTGACAATGTTGGTTCCGCGACCTGCAATATAGTTAGTGCCTTTGTGTGTGTGTGAAATGGGGATGTGCCTTGGTTCGGCGTGCGCCGGTATTCCAGACGACCGAGAGCTTCGTTGCGACACGAGGTGGCGTGGCGTCTTTGTGAGATCCAGGATCGCCATGTTGATTTCTGGTGTTATTACTGAAGGATGGCTGCGATGTAGTAAGATGGCCAATATCGACCACGTCTCCAAAGGTACAATCGTGGTCCTTGGGTGCGTAGTAAATCGGAGGAGGAAGAAGAATCGGCGCAAAGATGGTGTGTGCGGGCATGCGCCGGAATTGGCTGGCCTCGGTGGTGGACTGGGGGTATTTTCCAATTTCTCGAAGGGCGCTGTCAATATGCTTGGAGCAGAGCATCTAATACTTCAGGAGGTCAAGTATGAACAAAGTGTGGAAAGTTCATGGGTTTGGGAGGTAGAATCGAAGAAGCTGTGGTGGTAGTCGGAGGAGCCCTTGGAGGAGGAGGAGGCCACCGTGATGTCGGCGTCGGCATTTGGGGTGCCTCTTTGTGCGTGCGACTGGATCCTTGGTCCTTTTGGAGACTGGCGAGACTGACAGACAGACAGAAGGGTTACTTGAGGTAGGGTGGAAGATGTTCAGGAGTTCATGGAATAGACGAATGTGTATAGTTGTTGTTGTTGTGTGTGTGTCTGACAGGAGAGTCGGCGATCGCCATAGCCTGTGAGGTGCATGTCTCTAGGTGTTTGTCTGTCTGTCCCGCTCTCCTCACGCGGCGCCAACGCATCGGCAGAATACAGACATGCACATGCGCACAAGACGGAGGGAGGGCACACGACCGGCACTAGGGTCTGTCTCTGACTATTGACTATGTACAGTACTGTATTTGCCAACACCATCTAATGGAAATGTTACCCCGCTCGCTCGACCTTCAGATCGAGTAATGGGTCTGCAGCCAACTGCAGCTCTCAGAGGTAGAGGTAGGTATTGACGGCCCGCTCCCAATTCAAGCATCGAATCCTTTGCCTCGCCTTGGTAAAGAGGAGAGCCGCATTGGAGGTCAAGTGTGGTAGGTTTGCGGATTGGAAAGGGCACATGACGTCTGCTATCCAAGCAATATCAGTCAATCACTACCGACTCTTCCACATTAACTCGTGCTCTCCAATCCATACCTTTCTTTTGCATTTGCACATATCAACAACTTCCCCTCCGTCCACCGTTTATCCATCCATCCATTCATCAAGAGCTTCGTGGTGGCGGCCAATCTACGGCCGTTGAGAGAGAGAGAGTTTGCGCTCGCTTTTACGGACTCACGACTCACGACTCGCCAGCGCGTGACCGCAAGCTACTCCACCACCAGCATACAACCAGCAGTGCGCCAGTAATACGACATTGATAAGGAAGAGCCTTTCCCGGTTCCGGCATACAAATACCAACACCAATCGCTCGCAAACGAACCCTGGACACGGCTGGCCGCTGAAACGCCGGCTATTGATTGATTACCCTTGGCGACGACTCCGCGCGACAATCAATCCATCATGACCCTTCACCTCGGCCTCCACCACCACCGCAACGCCGAGCAGCAGGCCGAGATCCGCGAGGCCAGGCGCATGCTGCAGGGCCGTGTGCGCACAGATTGGTACTATCCTGCGCTGCCTGCGCATCAGGAAGCGCAATCTGGAATCAGACCGCAGCAGCAACAGCAGTTGGAGGATGAAGAGTCGAAGGTAGCTGGCTTCAAATTCCACGTTCCGCGTGCGGACGAGCATTTCGAGCCACTGGAATGGCGCGAACGAGATTATGCTTCCTCCGACGAAGATTCCGAAGAGGATCAAAATGAGATCGCGGCCGTGAGGGCGAGCAATGGAAATAAGGGCAAAGGAGAGGATTCAGAGAGCGTCGCACAGGACATTTCAAATCGAAGGATTGCTCGGAAGAGAAAGAGGAAAGAGCTGCTGGAGGAGGAGATGACCTGGAACGATGGGCTAAGCCACTGGATGCTCCAACGCGACGCCTGGTGTGTTGCGAAGAATACGGAACAGATTCGTTCTCTCAAACAAGGGCGGGAGGACGACATGAAAGCAGAGGCTGCATCGGCATCGGCGTCCGCAGGCTCTTCACCACGCACATCCACATCTTCCGCTTCTGCTCGAGCGACGTCGACTTCCACCAATGCAACGACTCCAGATACGAACATCAACATTGCCGGCATGTCAGTTACACCACCTTCACACATGCTGGTACCAGTCATGGCCAAGATCCTTCCACACCACCCCATACGGCGCAAGATGTCTCCGAGCATGTACCCCGAGATTTACAACAAGATCATCGTGCAATCGCGCACGCCATCCGTCCCCATCAATCTGGGCGTCATGATACACGCGCTGGTCAAAGGGTGGATCGACGATGGCGAGTGGCCGCCCAGGCCGGGCCCGGTTGAGAAAAGTCTCACGAAAAAGAAAGGACATGGCAGCGTTAAGGACGGTGTCAAATCCTTTGCTCGCGTGTTGAGGATCACCGGTGGCGAGAGCTCTGTGGCCAAATGATAAGACAAGGTCTTGTGCTCGTGCTCGGAATTAGAAGTACAGGGTGGTCCATGAAGAGGGCCATGTCGTTATGTTTTGGGGAGGATACCACTATGATACCATGTCAATAAAGACGCTTCACCAGGATGCCATCACGATCGAATCAGTGTACGGGTTGGTATGCTGGAAATACGTAAGTCAGGGCGAACCGTTTCATGTCAGAGTCAGCAGAGTCGCCTCTTGTGCAGGAACAAAGGTGTCTTTCATCAATCTACGGAAGCGAAACTCCGCACAATGGCCATTGTGACGTCTTATCCCCGATCCCTTTGTTCTCACGGTTGCATATCAGAAGCAGGTGGTCCACCAACTCGATGTTATTCGCTTTGGTAGATTGAATAAGACTGTCGAGACTTTCAAGAGCTCTCTGCCCATGATACTTTGGAATCTTCATCTGGCTGGTTCCAGTTGAACTCAAAAACAGTACACCGGTACCATCGAGCGACGGCTTCCTACATCCTGCAAGCCAGTCTCACCTCACCGGAATCTCTCACCGCATCGATATGTCTCACCCCGTGATGGCAGGCCATCGCTCCGCGTCAACGGAAACTGCACCAGCGTCTGTCAACTATGTAAGGGCCAACACCAGAGCTGCCGCTCGATCGAAGCCGCAGCCAACGCCGAGGCCGCAGCCAGCTACGACACAGGTCCCGATCGAGAAGCAAAGCAAGCGCTCCAAGTTGAGGTCAACGGCTAAGAAGGCTCTCACCTCCGTCAAGAAGAGCCTGAAAACGGTCTCTGCCATTTGCTTCCCCAGAGACCTTCACTCCGCCACCTCTTCCGTGGGATCGAGAGACTCTTTCCAAGCCCAGGTGCGGGTTTCCTTGATCAGCCGCACCTCGACGCCGAGTATTTGCCTAACGAGACCTACTTACAGAGGCTCGATTTTGCGGTTGTCGCTTCATCAGGTTGCACCTTCGCGAGAGACCTCCCAGCCTACTTGTTTGGACGATGTCGAAGGCTCGCAGAGCGGAGATGGCCAGACTAACAGGAAGAGTACGAGGTTCCAACACCCTGCTGTCAGTCGCGTGATTGCTAACCGCAGTGGTTTAGATGAGATTCCTCCTCCGGCCACTGGAGAATCGAGTCTGAATGCTACAAATACCCGACCGGCTACGGCGTCGACGGTCGGAACGATCGATTTCATGGGCCAAGTCAATCCCAAACAGATCTTCAAGAAGTCGCTGACTGTACGCAACACCGGAAACTTTGAGACGTACAAGAATGCCATGGACGGGGTGAGGACCAAGTCACCTCGTCGCGCCGTTTCAGAAGCCCAAAGCTCTGTTCCTGCCACAGCTCCTTTGCTGCCGTATATCGCGATGGCACCGGCAATGGCCATGAATGTCAGCGCGAGCACCCCTCAACCAGAATTTGCAAGCCAGAGCACAGAACTTGAAGTCCAAGCGACCTCAAGTAACGTGCCCGCCATTCTGGTAATTCCCAACATTCTGGCACCGGGCGTCGAACGGCCTCCCGCCAAACCTCGCGTCCGCCCTCAGACAACCAACGACGGCGCCAACTACCTGCCCTACATACCCTACAACCCTCGCTTCGACCCCTACAGCGCGACCCCAACAGCCTCAAGCTCTCCAATCCCGATCCCGGCCGCCCAGAAGAAAGCTTCCGCAGAAGACCTCGAAGCAGCTTTCGCCGAAGCAGAAGCCGCCGAGCAGGCCGCCATCCACAAACGTCACACTACTCTGTATGCAGCAGTGGAGTCGGGGTCGCTGACTTCTCTGATTGCCACGACTTCTCTCCTTCCCACGACTTCGACGGCGGCGGCGGCCACGGCGGCGGCTACTACTAATGCGGCGAAGCCCTTCACCATTAAGCGCAAGCCTGTCCCCAAGAGACCAGAAGTGCTAAAGCCCAGCACTTCCAAGCCACTCCCTGCACTTCCTGCGCCTTCTTCGCCGCGCCGCTTCACGTATGGAGTCGTGCAGGCGGCGCGCTTGCAGAGTGATAGGGATATGCTCCCATCGCAAAAGAAATGGCTGTCGCCTGCTCCTAAGATAGCTAGGTGGAGGCGTCCCAACTGAGTGCGTTGCAAAACCGTTGGCTTTTTAGCTCCTTGGATGTTGCGAGAGAAACTGTCTTGAAATTCAGCGCTGCGGGCCTGACGGTGTTTTTGGAGTTTGCTGGTTTCGCTAGACTCTGCGCGTATATAACGGAATCCACATGTTGATCATCCATATGCTTTCTGCTAATCTTGCAAGGTGCTTACGGGATGTTGCTATTGCATACTCGCGCTATAGTTGCTGACTTATAAACCATCCCGAATGAGTAATCTCTGGATAACACGGATCGAAACAGTGCTTACTGTGTCACCCATTGAGTGAGTCACATTTGACTTGAAGCCCCCACTTTCCAATGTCCGTATTGTTGCTTTCACAGAGCGAATGCGGCGTCGTAAATTCCGCAACCACTTCCTATTTATCGAGGTTTCAAATTCACAAGTACCAAGCTCCCAGATTTGAACTGCTTCGCCTTAGAGATCACATCACATCACACAAGAAAGAAGTGAAAGGAAAAAGGATGGCCACCACCACCCCCCTCCACTTCTCCCACCAAGCTCCCTCCCTCACAGACCCCACCACAACAGCCTGCTACAACCTCGCCCTCCAAACCTTCGACTCGATCCCATCCTTCGACCCGCCAAGCTGGCAGCGCCGCCTCACAGCCGAAAATGCAAGACTCTTCACAGCCTCATCCTCACCCCCCTCACCACCCACCTCCAATTCCCCTTCAGCGACTGCCTCCAACACCAACCCAATCCCCGGCTTCCTCCTCACCTCCGTCCGCCAACACCCCGAACTCCCCGCCCCGACGTTCCACATCTCCATCGCGGCCGTCGACGCTGCGTACCGAGGGCGGGGGGTTTTCCCGCGGATGCTCGCTATGGCGGAGGCTTATTGCCGGGATGAGTTGGGGCTGGGCAGTGTGACGATTTGTACGTATCCGGAGCGGTTCCCCGGGATGTGGCGGTTGTTGGGCGATGCGAAGAACGGGTGGGTGGAGGTTGGGTGGAGGGAGACGGGGGATGGAAGGCAGGTTTTGATGGAGAGGGGAGTTTCTGGTGGTTGAGTTTGGGGAGGGGTTTTGGGTGTCTCTTTTTCGGTCCTCGGTTTTCGTCGGCGTTCTTTTTTTTTTTTTGCTTCGATTTATGGTGTGTATTGACGGTGTTGAGCGGGTTGAACATGGAATCGTCCTGCGATCAATAATCATTGATAAGGTCGGCCCCGGCGTAAACTCCTGCTGTAGTCTGTGAAATTCGGCCAGTAATCGTATCCGTAGAAGTACAGACGACTCCGAGCTGAAATCCATTTGCAAGCCACGCTCAGAGGCTCAGCCGATCATCCTTTCACTTCGTAGCATCGACTCCTCCAGACTGGCCGCTGTTTCCTGAACGATCGCCGTTGGAAGATCGTTCACTTCTCAGCCGCTCTTGCGCCTCAAGCAGGAGTTTATGAAGCCGAGCTTGCGTAGCTTTGAGCTCTTCCTCAGTCGGTTTGGGGGGACTGGAATTAGAAGTGGCATCAGTAGTCGGCGGAGCCATCTTTTTCTGATGATGGGAGGTTCGCAAGATAATTCCGAACCAAGGTAAAAAGTTCCGAGCGATCAATAGCACAGGCAAGATTAGAGTTTCGTGGAGGTCTATTGTTCTCGTTTAGGTAGAGGGCGTCGTGTATGGACTTCGGTCTTGCCAGAGTTACCCCCTTGGTTTGATTATCTTTTTATCTCAGTGTTCGGATCTTTTCCTCCCTCTTCTGGCCCGTGGAATTTTGATTCGAGACAGTTGGATGAAATGAACACATGTAAAGTCAAAATGACAATCATTCCAGGGATGGATTCCAAGGAGTTTCCTCCGTGTGCGTCAACGGCGGGGTATCCACTCGAGCGATCCCATGCATCCCCAGCTCCCTCGCCTGGAGGCTGGCTGGAAGGGTTCCTCGGCCTATGACGAGAGGTACCTAACACAAAGAGGATAGACACAAGCTGTGAAGAGAGTTGTCACGCACGTCAGAGATTAGGGTTTACCCCTTAGGGGTTAGGCTGGATTAGGGCATGCTTGCATGCAGGTAAGCGAAGTCATGTGGCTTAGACGACAATGGCATTACTGTCGATGACATCGATTGGAGACAAACAATCCGGCTTGACGACCATGCTTCCCACGTGGGTAAGCGATGTCACACGTGTCGTGAGATTCATCGATCGGAGGCCAACTCCCCGACCGATCTCCACAGCGTGAATGATATCAGTATGTGGGGAGCAGTGAAGTGGTGATACAATGTTTTGACAATGTAAAAACAAAGCTATCAACCATGAGTTCATCAAACGCTATGCTAATGCAGCAATGTAGAAAGCAATGGACAAATGAAAAGGGTATCCAGACCCACCTTCTGTTTCTCGCTCTGGAAATCCAAACCCGCGCGCAATGCATAATCCCTTCGCACACTCCTGATCCCCGTCGACGACCAAGCAACGTCGCGTGTCGCAATGACTGAGCGGAGATCTGTAGCGGCGACCATGGGGAAGCAAAATTTCGTAATGTTCAGAGCCGATCAACGGGATCAAGCATCTGGAGAGATTCGCTACCAAGCACTGGCAGCGACCATGTTGTCATCATTCGTAATGTTCAGAGTCGATCAACAGGATCGAGCATCTGAGAGGGCGCGCAATCGCTAGCAGAGACCATGTTACCGTCGTTCGTATTGCTCAGAGTCGATCAACAGGATCGAGCATCTCGAGAAGCTCGCTACCGAGCATGTGTTTCGCCTCCTCCTCGGTGGCATGATCAGCCTCGTCGATGTAGTGACTCTTGAGCATGACGGCCGCCTCAGAGGGAGGCTTGTGGTAGTTCTCAAGCGGGTACTGGACGATCATGGGCCTGTGCTGCCAGTTGACAGTCTCGTTGCGTTCCTCCCTCGGGGCGCCAGGGAAGCGGGCGTGCAATTTGTCAGTGGCAATGCGATCGTCACCCTCGTACTTCATCTCGCTCCTGGACGGCCATGGGGCGATTTTGGACTTGCCGAGCTCGAAGTTGGGCGTAAAGACGGTGGGCAGGCCGAGCACGGGCGAGAGGTGGGAGGAGAAGTCGGGACCCTCGTGGGTCTTACCGCTGAAAGCGGGGCGGACAGTCGGTGATGGGGAAGTGATCGTGGAAGAGCCGGAGCCGGTGGCGGAAGAGGCGATCGTAGCGATCGTAGAAGAGGCGATTGTGGAGGAGGTCGTCAGCTCCGAGAAGATCGATGGCGGGGCTTGCGGCGATGATGGAACTGTCACTTGAAGTCTGGCTTGCAGCAGGATGTTGAACTCACGCTTGTGAGTCTCAACGTCGAAGTTGAGGGGCCAGAAAGGTGAGTTCCTGCAGATCTTGTTGCGAGCTTGGTTCAGTCGGTCGTTTTTCTGCTTCTCCTGGACCTTGGGAGCGATCCACTTCTTGGAGTTGCCGTAAGACAGTGCGGTGGACGACATTGTGATGGGTGGTCTTGTTGCAATCTGATGAGGCTTTTAGCTAGTATCGTCAAGAGTGTGGCAGAAGGAAAGGAGTGAAGTGAAATGAATGAGACAATGCTTGCTGCCAGCATTGGAGTGACAAGTCGGTCAATAGAACGCTGGCTCGTGATAATCGTCTGATTGGGGCCTGAGGCAGAAGTTTGATGTTGCGTACAATGAAATCAAACCTTTGTGTGGCCTACCTTTGAGATGTCGAATACCGAATAAATCGTGCAATACTTGTGTGATTGCCGAAGGAGTCGATGCGGCTCGAAGGTGTTGTTGTATGTCGAGTCAAACGCCTAGTATACCTTGCAGATGCAAAAGTGGTCAGGCAGCAGGTTGTAGCCTAAGGTGGGTGATGCAAGAGGACCACGTGCCAACTGTACTGACGGACAATAGGCTCCAGTCAGATATTCGTCAGTCGAGCCAGGAGTTGAAGTCCTGAGGTAAGAGAGTCTACCTAGTCGCAATGCTTTGGCTGCCAGGAGAAGGTGTTGAACTTCGACTGGTTTAGTACTTGCAGACAACACAGTTCGTCTGGTTCAGTCGTTGCAGTTGCGTTGCAGAGTTAATTGAAAGAAGACGCTGTGGTTTGAACCTACGAATCGAGGTGTACAGTCAATGGGCGCGTTGTTGTCTGTCCGAGTGTTTGATGTCCGGCGAGGGAGGTTGAAGGTGTCTTGAGCTGAGTGGAGGCTTGCACTGAAGATCTTCACGAGCACAACGTCAATCTAATGCCACGTGGGACTGATGTGCAACGTCTGGTATTGTGGCGATGCAGTGAGGCGAGCACGCATGTGGCATTGAGGGCCGGATTTGTCAGTAGGTAAGCAAGTCGCGCTCGTGAAAAGCGGCTTGTCGCAAGGGGAACCGGGCACGGACGCCGTAAACAACGACGTAAGTGAATGTTAGTAGCTGAGATGGACGCTACACGTCCAGACGCGGACACGGACACGACGGCCGAGTATGCGCGACTCGGACACGTGAGAGCGTGACGCCTGTGAAGATGGCTGTGTAAGATTACCATTGTCATGTTAAGCGAACAACACGTGATTGCGTGCTTTGATATGGTGGACTGAGGCAGGAGTGCATCTTGGGACAGCAAGAAGTGAAGTGAAGTGAGGTGAAGTGCTGCATGTTTCGTCTTGGAGGAGTGACAAGCGGTGATTGGCTACGGATGCGCTTGGCCATGTGGCGACGTTTTTAGCACGGCGCTTCGGGTAAGAAACGTCAAGTGCAGGTGTATCGTAGTGCGAGGAATACTGGAAAGACATGTTAGTGATATGGTTGTGGAAATGCAGCGAACTCGTGCTGTTGGTATAAGATAGAAGTAGGATAGCTGCTTACCTACAAAGTGAAGTGTAGAAAGAAGGTGAAGGCCTCGAACGTCACGTCAGAATCAAGAGTTGGCACTGCACTGCACTAGCGCAAAGCACCAGCCTCTTGTGGCGTCGCCATACAAAAGCCCGACCATCCCCAAAGACGTCGCATCGCATTTGTTGCGTGTAGGGCCGCTGACATCGATTTGCTGGCGGCCCTGCGACACGTCGGAGGAGGATGTTGGAGAGAGGGAGAGAGAAGAGAGAAGCGGCATGCTGATGAATCCTCCATCGATACGTCGATGGCATATTCACGGCATGTCGATATTGGACTGGAGAGCAGGGAGTGAGTAGTCCTGAGTCCTGAGATGGGCGCTGGGCGACGATATGCGCGCGACAAGAACGACCTCACTTCACCATGGCGCAATCCTCGCCCGCGCCCTCTCTTTGTTCAGCCCCATGTCTTCCACCTCCACCTACTGGCATGGCCCAATTTCGCGACAAAGACAGAGCCGCCCTGCACTGCGATGCGGCGCTTCGAGCCCGCACGGACGCCATTACCCCCCCATCGACCATGCACCAATGATTCCAACTTCGAGTCCTAGACCAGGACGTGGATGCGCAGAGGAACTGCTGAAACGCCGCAATACACGGGTAGCCGTGGCCTTCAGACATCGAAGAACCTTGGTCGCATGATTGGCCACGCCCAGAGACCACGGTACGTCGCTATTGTCCTATCCTCTTTCTTCCTCACTCTCATTGTCTCGGTCCTCCCGCCACGCTATTTTGGGCCACGACCTGCACTGTTGACTGTTGACTTCACCAAGTCCTCTACTCTCTCCTTCTGTTCATTCACGATTCAAGCTTTCCTTGTGCACTCCCTCACTTTCGTGCCGGCACGACCCTTACGTTCACTATTGTAATCCACCAGCAACAACGCGACCCAGCGTCACGTTCCAGCACTTTCATTCTGCACATCACAACCCTTTCACTTACATCGCCCACGCGCATGCCACTGGCTGGCAAATTCTCCGACCACACACTAAACCTTACCCAGGCATACCCAGACTTTCAGCACCCTCTGCCGCCATGTCATCCCCAGAGAACCAACAGCAACACCCGAATCCTGCGCCGCCATCCGTTTCCGCTGGCGACCATGAGATGCGCGACTTCTACGCTTCGCAGGATGCATCACGACCTACCTCACAACCAGAACCATACCTGACACCCTACCTCGGTCTTCGAGCTAGACTCTCGCAGACGTGGATCAACCGGTGGACTATTCTTCTTTTACTTGTACTGATTCGAACACTATTCGCTATCGCGACACTTGACGACAATCTCGGTTCCGCGAGGCGACAAGCACTCTCCGCTTGCACAGCCGTTGAACATGCTGGCTCCGCAATGGCCAGCATGCCGTACTACATGAGCCAAGGAGTAAACGAGCTCACTGTCAGAGGCGTTGAGAAGGCTATCAACGGGTTGATCCAAATGCTCATCATGAGTGTCACTGGAGTCCAAGAGCTCGTACTCTTCATCATCAACCTTCTCACGTCAACTTACGTGTGCTTGATCACTCTTGCAGTCAGCGGCAGCTTGCACGTCGCCGTGAGCGTCGCCGAAGACGTCGGCGACTTTCTCAACTCCACTATCAAAGACGTAGGCCACGAGATCGGCGATGCTGCTGGCGACCTCCAAAAAATTATGAACGACATGTTGGAGGGCGTCAACAGTGTCGGCAGCTTTTTCACTGGCAAAGACCCCAAGCCCCCGACAGTCGACTTCACCGACGAGATCAACAAGCTCAACGGACTACAGCTTCCCGACGGTTACGACAAGGGATTGCAGAAGCTCAACAACTCGATTCCAACCTTTGCTGAAGTCAACAATTTCACCAACAACGCCATTCGCTACCCATTCCAGGAGGTGAAGAAACTGCTCAACGAGAGTCTCCCCAAGTACACTCTCGATGCTTCAGTGCTTCCTGTCCCTGCCAAGGAGAAACTCACTTTCTGCTCCGATGGCAATGGCATCAACGATTTCTTCGACAAACTGGTCCACATTGAGCACATGGCCAAGAAGATCTTTCTCGCAGTCTTGATAACACTCGCAATCTTGGCCATGATACCAATGGCCTATCGCGAGTATCGCCGATGGCGCCTCGAGAAGGAACGCGCCGAGCTCATCATGACCGATGCTCGCGACCCAATGGACGCCGTGTACCTCGTGTCCAGGCCTTATACTTCCAGCTTCGGCCTGCGGATTTCTCAAAAATTCAAGTCAACCCGCCGCCAATATCTCGTGCGCTGGAGCGTCGCATATGCCACCACAGTCCCTGCTCTCTTCGTACTCGCACTGGCCGTTGCAGGCCTACTTGGCTGCCTCTGCCAGTTCATCCTACTCAAATCCATCGAGAAGGAAGTTCCCGCGCTCACGAACGAAGTGGGAGCATTCGCCGACAAGGTGATGTTCCAGCTCAACAATGCAAGTGAGCAGTGGGCTGTGGGTACCAACAAGGTCATCACTGATACCAACGCTCAAATCAACGACGATGTCTTTGGCTGGGTCAACACTACGACTCACGCTGTCAATCACACACTCAACGTCTTTGTTGATGGCATGGTGGACACTCTCAATGTGACCTTTGGCGACACTATCCTGTACGATCCAATCTTGGAGGTCCTCAATTGCCTTGTTCTGCTCAAAGTGCAAGGTGTTCAGAAAGGACTTACTTGGGTCAGCAACCACGCACACATTGACTTTCCGCTCATGGACGCGAACATCTTCAGCTCAGGTGCCAACAACAAAGTCTCTGGATCCCAGAACGAGCTGTTGGCACAAGGACCGGCCGACGGCGCTGCTGATGACATTGCCGCTGCGGTATTACGCGTCACCGACGCTTTGTACCGGGCGGTGCGTCAAGAAGCGATCATCAGTACTTGCGTTTTGCTCATCTGGGTCCTCATCGCCTCCATTGGTATTGCCAGAGCACTTTTCATGATGCCCAAGGGCGGCTCTGACGGAACCTTCCGTGAACCACAAAAACAAAGCCAGCCAGGCCAGACCCACGAGAAGCACGAGCTGCACGACTTCTTCCACCATCGAGGCCGCGTCCCGACTTACGAGCAAGCCACCGCCAGCCCAGTCTCCGGAGACCACAGCGGCAATCTATACAATGGCCAAGCCTATACGCTGACAACCAATCCACTACCGACATTCGAGGTGCACAGCGCCACTTCACCTACTCCGGCTAATGATGCGTTCTCTACATCAAAGTCGGAGAAACTCGGCAATGTCGGTAGCCAAAGCGTCGACGCTGCCATTCACCGCCCAGCACATGTTCGCGCCTCAAGTCACGGCGACTACGACGTCACGTCACCCACCTCGCCACCAAACCTCCCACGTCAACACTTTAGTTCGAACCCGCCACCCCCCAACCAGTCCACTCGCGATCCCTTTGCTGACCCCGGCCGTTGAGATCTGGAAGTCATGCGCCAGATCTCAGTTCCACATTTGACCGTTCTCCCGCCTGTAGCGCGCAGGTGGGGTCCTGATAGTTATCCGCGGAATCACGCGGCTCGAGGCCAGCAACTGTTCGTAGAGACTTTAAACATGCTCAGATCGATAGGGTGTTCAGGTCCCTTTCTGCTGCTCCTGCTGCCGCCTCAAGTTCTTGAGAGCTGCGCGGAGCCAGACGCTCTATGCAAGCCCTCGCCTCACGGCGACGCCTTGGCACTTGCGAAAAAACTGTGTTCTGTTGCGAGCGCCATGCGTTGTGCGCTACACCTGTTAATGTTTTGTTTTTTTCCTTACACTATGTAAATTTAACAATCCCGAAGCGTCGGGAAACCACTTTCCCTTTTCCCGCATGGGACGCAAGAAATCACTGGTCCAAGATACCCTCTGCGCGCCTGGTCGACACACCGAATCCAGGATACACTGGACGCACTTGCCGACCGACCTTTTCTTGGAACCCATCGCTGTCTGGAACTGGCTTAACCACTAGCCTTTGGAGAGCAGCTTGTTTCCCGGACATGAATGTCGCGGTACTTTTCGCCCCCTCCCATCCCGCCCCTCTGGCCCAGTCTTCCAGCTCGAACGCAGATACCTCACTTTCCTCCACCTTCGGATCAGAGTTGGTACTCTCCTTTCCCTCGTCCCTCCGCGAGCAGACATCTCGCGTGGCTTGCCCCGGATGCCTACTGCCTCCTGGACGCACGAGCAGAGAGGGGAGATGCAGCGGCTGTTCCGTCGCGTGCGAGACTGCTTGCGATGCACTGCCTTCGAGCTGCCGACAGACGAGCACACGGACCGGACATTTGTTGCCATTCATACGACCACGTATTGGTAATGGCATGAGTCGTGCTTCATCTTAGGAGAAAAGCGCGGCTTGGGCATGGTTCGTAATATTTTATTCGCCTATGCCTGCGATTTCTACCCGCTCTTCGCCTCCTTGCTGGACGCTCCGGCGTTCGCGGAACAGAAGACCCGGTAGACCTTTGGTCTCTTGTGGCTATTGGACCTTTCACTGCTGTCTCACATTTCTTGAGTCGGCGTGTGACTTGCGTCTAAACACACCCAAGCTTGATCAAAGGAGCAGGCACCAGAGCTGAGACACCCCCCCCGCTGGCAGCTTTGCGGACGAACCACTTCGTTCGCAAGGCTACCGGCACGATATACTACAGCGTCATCCCGTCCTCCACCACCTCTCCTCCATCCACTGGACGACCCTTCCCTCTACCTTTCCCTCGGGGACGGAGAAAGAGAAGGCAGTCCAGGCTCGCGAAGGAGGCACACAGGGGATTCTCATACGGTGTCCGAGGACGGTGCAAACAGATGTGGCTGTTGTGCGGTTGTTATTCGGGCCATCCCTGTCCCCTCTTGGATACGGGGTTGGTTCGCCCCGATCGCGGAAACTCCTCTGGCCATTCCAAACGCTCTTTTTGGTCCGCTCAGTGGTCTCTTTCTTGAAACCGCTGTTGCAGGACCTACGGAGCGGGTCGGAGAGTTAGTTTCCTGCTTGATCGGACTGGAGAAACTGTTGTCACTACATGTGACCGATTGGAATTTTCATTTTTGCGTCTTCGCCTTTTCTCGTTTTCCTCAAAAGGCTTTCGTTGGGGATTTCAACTTTTTTTGTTTTACTACGTCCGTTTTTCCCCTTGTTCGCTTCGGGGCAGCTCCCACATATTTGGGTTCCGAATGCTTTTCGATTTTTTCCTTGGAAGTGGAGGACATGCAAGAGAGAGATGGGAAGATCCCCCCCTCCGTGGGTCTCCTGTTTCTGTGTTCTTGTTCCCCCAAAAAAAACTTTTGGGAGGGGGTAAAGAACCTGACCGTCAAGTCGATCCTTTGGAGAGGAAGTGCCTATCGTTTCCTTCCTTGTCCGTTTAATATATACTAAAAAAAAGAAGAAAGCTAAAAGAAAATAAAAATTGGAGGAAGAGGGACATGCATTCATGTGGGAAGTGGCGCTATTTGGCTGAACGTTGCCGAAAGCCCCCCTACTCGCAGCAAGCAGCAGCGACGGGTTTTACATCATCAGTCTGTTACATAAAAAATGTGTATTTCTCTCTCTCCTCCTCCTCCGGCAATTTCCTTCATCTGTTCCCCTTGTGAAAGTGACGAGCTCGAATTGGAATTCACAAGTCATCCGTAAGCAAGACGCCCAGTGAGGGACGTATATCTCGAATCCCTCGAATCCCTCAGGCAACACCTTGAACATCATCGAAGTGTTTGCAGAGATATGTGTTGCGAGGTGCTACTCTCTCTCATCCGTGGCACGTCGAGCCAGCCGGAAGTACCCCCAGATATGAAAATCACTCTTGTTATTGGCTTTTTACATGTTTTCCGCAAGAGCATCGTAGTAGAATAAATGACTCGAAAGTTTTCATCTATTTTGGAAGGAAACGTTAGTTATTGGGAAACTAAGATGGCTTCTACTCGCTCGCTCGCTCGCTCGCCTGCAATGGACAGGGCCGCCTGAATATGAAAAATAAGAATGCGCCCAGATTTTTGTCCTCCTTTCTTTTCCCAAAAGCCGCCTCTCCAAATATTTTTCCCGAAAAGCTTTTCCCACACGGGAATCAGTGACAAAGTTTCGCCGCTCGTAAGTGGCATGTAAAAAGGATAAGTATAAAAAAAGGGATAAGGATATCTACATCGTCAACCGCTACTGTCATTTTTTCTTCTCTCTCCACCTTCCACACACACACACACACAAAAGCTCGAAGCATGCGGACAGCCATCTGTCCAAGCCTCGAACTCTTCGTTTTATATTTTGTTGTGCCTCTTCTGTCATTTTAGTCGTTCGGTCGTCCGTTGGTCGTCAGGCAGGCAGGTAGGCGAGAAGGTATCATGTTTGTGAATTTCTCTCTTTCTCTCATCGTTTGAAGAAATCGCGGAATTTGGCCGTGGCGGTACCACCTGAGCCTGCTACCGGTTCGCACTGTGTGCTCATTTCGTACAAGTCCTGTTGTGAAAATCTCATGTTAGCAATTGTGGTCCGCAGGAAGGGGGACGGCAGAAACTTACGTCCTCATCCTTGACAAGCTTGACATCCATAACCAGCTCTCTCGCTTGCTCGCCCATACGGCCGTTCCCTAGGCCGCGGTAAGGCAAGCCCTGGGCCTTTTGCAAGCCCACGATGACTTCGCCCATGACCTCGAACTTCTTCCAGTTGATGCGGCCGGTCTTTTCGTCGCCAATGAAAGTCTGGTTGCCCTCTTCCGCGGTCACGAGATCGCGGCGGTGGAGTGGGATGTACGGGATGCGCTCGGACGAGCTGTTCTCCCACGCGAGTCGGTAAGCGGAGAATGAGCGCGTATGGCTCATGAGGATCTCCAACTTCATCCAGTCTTTGCCGATTGCAGGCGGGATGAGCTCGCGGGTTGCTGCTAGTCGGTGCACTGCGGTCCCTCGGATGCCAGCCAGGAAAGCGCCGAGGGCATTGTAGTTGTTGAGTTCGCGCAATTTGCGTGCAATGCGCATCATCTTCTCCAGCATCATGGCGCGGTGTTTTGGTTTATCTCGGAGGAGAATGAAGTTGGCGACCCATGAGGCTAGGTGGTTGAAATGGTCGATCATGCGGTTGACGTTGATCAAATTCTTGCAGACCGCCTGTTCGGCAGGCTTGAGGGATACCTGACGAACCAAATCGCGCGGACGAATGGACGAGAACATGGTCCAGTCCATGCGAGTGAGTTCTCGCGCAATCAGTGAGTCGTCAAGTCCCATCAACATGCGCCACTCCAGTTTAGAAAGAACGATACGATCGCGGGGCTGGATGAGAGACGCCTGGCGTTGTGCGGATTCGAAGTTGAGCATGAGGTGAGAGGATGTCGTGGAGCTCATAGATCGAATAGTCTCGCCTCCAGTGCTCGGAGCGAGGCTCACATCGTCGTTGACTATGCTCACATTGTCAGGGAAGATGAAAGAATCGTCATCAATCAGTATGCTGGCGGTTTTCGACATGGTCCAGCGATACGTATTGCTGTCGCTCGTGTTTCGGTTCCGGTCAGTGTAGCCCCACTCCGTGTCGTCGTCCTCCTGTACCATCTCCAATCCGGAGCCCAGTTCTTTTGCTGCAACCTGGAAGATGGCAACTCCAGATATCTTGGCGATGAATGTTCGCACTCTCCGGCGTGTCTTCTGGTAGGCGAAGTCACCAGGGTAATGGCTAATCCACTGTTCCATCACAGATAGTATGCGAAGTTGAGTCACCATTTTGATCATCATAGGTGTACCGTTGCGCTCAAGGGCATCAAATCGCTCGACGATGGCTTCCAGAAGTCGACCTGGGGCCGCGAATTTGCGATACAAGGCCAGGAAGATGACAACGAACTTGCCGTCGGCTTTCGAAGTTGGTTGAGATAGCAGGCGATCGACCAGTTCTTCAAAGGTCGCGCCATTCTCAGAGAGTGATGTAGTCGGCTGAGCATTCAGTATAGACGATGCAGCCGCTTCGACGTCGGTAGAAGATCTTTGTGAACCAGATATGCTTTCCGCACCGGATTCTTCCAGCAAGAAAGAGTCGCTCATTTGCTTATCAGCGTCGCCTGGTACTTTCAGGTGGTCGTTAGAACCCGATGTGACAAGACTTGAGTCGTGCCGTGAGTGACCTCTATCTCTGTATAGACTGGCGGTGTAATCCGAGTTGGCTCGAGCGTGAGCAGGCAAACCGTGAGCTCTAGGTGAGACCGAGCGCACTGCGTTGGACTGAGCGCGCTGTCGGTTGGCATATAGCGGTTCGTGGTGCTGATCTGGGAAAAGTTAGAATTACGCAAGGGTGCTGAGTCAACAAAACCTTACCTGGATGTCCATTGACCACGGCCTTGACTAGCGTGGCAAGGCCCATCTTGAAAGTTTCCGGGGATGACAGGGATGTCTGCACGGCTCGAAGGCTTTTCACGTTGTGTTTGGCCCTTGCTTCGATGCCAACTGGATCCAGTTGTCTCTCAGCCGGAGCTGTGTCGCATTTGCACGATATAAGCACCGAGGGCAATGCAGCTTTGTGTATGGCGACTGTTCGTCTCCGTCAGTACTTGTGGCGAGATAAGGGGTGGTGCAAGCTTCCATGGGGCATGCAACCAACTTACCTAGTGTTTCAGGTACATCCTCAAGACTTGTTCTGTCCGCCACGTTGTAAAGTGTAAGTACGCCGTCTATGTGTGGCATCATCCTGTCCGCAACTGAAGCTGGCCAGCTGACGGTGTCGTCATCGTCGATATCAACGTCGTCTATAGAAATCTCAAGAAGTCGGATTCTGTACAAGGTACCGTCGTATGGTATCTTGCGATCTGCTGCCTTTGTGGGCGATGGTAGTGGCAAGTCGAGGGCGCGCTGCATGAAAGTAGATTTTCCCACGCCGTCGCCTCCAATGACTGCAATGTTCATTTCGGGGATGGGTTCTTCGGGCTGTCAAGTTGTCAGCATTCAAGTAATGACACATGGCTGTGACCACTGCCTGCCGCATACCTGTGGGCTTCGGAAGGGCTCATACTGTCGCATGGCACCAACCACTCCAGCGGCCTCGTCCTCATCTTGTCCCTCTTCTACAGCCCCAGTGCCAGCCTGGTCCACGTGCTCCTGACTGGGCGGAAGTCTTTGCAAGCCCGCCGCGTAACCGCTCCCTCTCCTCCTCTCGACTAAGGGCGCGGAAGAAGTCCGAGTCCCTAGTGACGGTCTTTGCGACGCGGACCCAGCGCTCGCTCCTCCAGCATGTCCATAGACCTGGCTGCTCTTCGCCTTTTCCGTGCGCGCAGCTGTCCTCAGCCCGCTCTCGCCGCCAGATCTTGAGCCTCTACGAGAATCGCGTCCTGAGGTTGGCGCAGGCATTGCGGCGGCACCTGGCCGCTTGTGTAGTGTTGAGTGAAAGTCTGTGTTTTGCGCAAAAGCTTGCTTTGCGCGAGAGTCTTTCAGCCGCTGTTGCTTGTCGAAGGTCGGTATGTATCGTTCAGAAGAATAGATCCCACTGCCAGCATCGTTGTCGCCGTCGCCATGCCCCGCTCCGCGCTTCTATCCCTCCTTCTCTTCCCGCGCGTCGCTATCCCCAGCTCAGGTCTAGACCGGACGAAGATGCAGTAGCCCGTCCTGTCTCGTAGAAAAGTCCTCGCAGCCGTTCGCAGATGCAATGCACACAGCCGTGTTCCGGTCGTATCAAACGCTTGCACGGCGCAGCGCAGGAGAAAGATGGGGCCAGAGATGGCGTTGCGAGTCTCGTCCGGTAAGGTGAGTTGACAGTTGAAAGCAGCGAGGGGGCGAGTTAGAGTCAAGCAAGACGAGCAAAGAAGATGCACGAGCCCAGCGAGCGTAATGGCGCAGAGAGTCTGGTCGGTAGTGGGTAGTGGGCAGTTGGTGCCGGGAGAGAAAGTGGCCGTGGTAGACGACACTAAGACAGCGGGGCGGCGACCTCACAATCGCGCATCTGGCCCAGACTTCCCAGGGAGCAGGGAGGGAGGGAGGGAGGGAGGGAAAGAGGCTTGACGGCTGGTGCTAGGTCATATCATACGTATAGCAGGGGGTCCCTCACCAAGCTCCGTGTGACAAGCGACCCGTTAAGAATATTAATGCTATCTGTCTGTCTATTTGCCCATTCGTCTATCTGGCTGTCTTGGTGTGGCGTGAGTCGTTCGTTAGGCCTGTCCACTACTAGCCTTCCTTTAGTACTGATTTGTTTCTCCTCCCGTCGACAACTCCACCTCAAAACAGGCATCATTGATCATTGTCCCACAGCTCCACGGTCGAATCGAATAATAATGCACATCTGTCTTCTCCACTCCACTGCACATGCACATCCACCTCGGCATACCACTGCGTTGCCAGCTGGCCCAGCCAGGCTGCAAGGCCTCTGCACTTACTACCACAACTCAATTAGTACCGGCGCGCCTGGGGAGCAGCAGCCGAGTGTCCAAGCACCTATGGAGCTACTCTACTATGCATGCGAGTCCGTTGTTGGGCGCATGCCATTAATGTATCATGCAGCTCTTCATACGCGTGGCGTGCGGTCTATCTCCTAGCAGGATGTGGGTAAAGATAGACTAGGCTGTTAGTCGACATTTGCGCATCGTCGTTAAGGCATGTGTGAACTGTCGTCGTCGTCGTCGTCGTCGTCGCGTGTCCCTTTCCCGCTCTCAACAAGCCAAGCCCGCAATAATATCGTCGTGCGCGGACATGGACTCCGTCGTGAGAGAGGGGGATGTGCCCAAAGCTGTGAGGGTATCCCGGTCGGACTACCCACCGACTCGTCACATACGATGATACGATTTCAAGGCACAGAAGATAAGTAAGTTACAACCCTCGGAGCAAAGCGGCGTATCCCGAGAGCGTGGCATCGGGATGTCGGAATCAAACGCAGTTCGTACACTAAGGGTTGTGCACCGCCAGTCCGGCCAAAGCTAGCAACAGCAGACCGCGACATCCAGACCGGCCATCACCGAAACATGCATGTCGAGCTTGAAGGTTTCCGTCGAAGAATCGAGATGCTCGATCGGGTAGGCCGTGTTTCGCCTTATTAAGCGATCCCGAGATGGCGGGAGTAGCGCCAGTGATACAACGCGCTTCTATAGCATATGGAAGCAAAGCTCCTAAATATCGCTCCACGCGATATAACCACATGCCCGGACACCCAACAGAAACAATACCCGCTAACTCAACACCGACCACGCCATTCTCCCCAATCCCGTCACCACTTTGAACCCAATCCACGTCCCGGCGCCGACACATGCGACTGCGACGCAGAAAGTCCGGAGGTTGCGCCTCTCGACGGCCGAATGGCTTGCCTTCTCCTCCATGCACTCGCCCATTTCGGTGATGGTCGAATACTCAGGCACGTATTTGAAATCGAAGTTCGTCTCCTCGCCGCGCAGGCCATACTTGGAGTGCACTATCACGTCGTAGAAGACTTTCTTCAACATCGCCACTTTCTTGCGGTCGAGCGATGGGATGCTGCGGTAGAAGTAGCAGAAGAAGCAGAAGAACAGGCACTGGCCCGCCATCAGGCACGTGTAGTATAGGCCGGGACGCATCAGGCCGAGCTCGTCGCAGAGGGCATTGCCGTTCAGCCAGCGCGCCGAGGCTGTGAGGAAGTCCGCGGACGCGTAGCCCGGTGGTTGCCCCTCGAGCGATTTGATGATGTTGTTGGCCATGATTTGGGATGTGGGCGTGGGCTGGATCTCGTATAAGAGGAGCGCTTCCATGGTCTTCTTGGCGTGGTCTGGCGTGTCTAGGAAGCCTTCGGTCGGACATCCGATGACATGTCCGATGTAACGCCACAGAGCGATGTAATCCACGATTTCTTGCTCTCGCAGGAACAAGCCTTGACGAGGCAGTGACACCCAGATTAGCGAGGCGGAGAAGGTGGAGATCGTGCCGACAGAGTCAAGGTCGTTGATCGGGATTCCCCAAGCATTGGTGTCGTAGTATTCAGGCTTGGTCTTCGCAAGAGCAAGAATGCGTTGTCGGACGGCAACATGCAACAAGCGAACGCGTAACGTCGACGCCCAGCCGTCGCCGCCAGGCTGAATGCTCTCCAGCGATTTTGTGCATTGCAAAATATGCTGCGTTGTCTCGAACATCCTGCTCCGCGCGACTTTTGTTGAGAACCCTCCAGTCCGCGCTAATGTCTCGACAACTCGTGCTGCACCCATCCCGCCAAGGAGAGATTGGTACGCCAGTCCAGTCAGACATGCGCCTCCATATCGGTAGAAAACATCCTGTCCACGCTCGATTTGCGCCCAATCTACCCAATCAGGTACTGTGTTGACTTCATCCCAGAATTCTTCCAGCAGCGCGTCTCCCTCGCGATTTTCTCGCAGGATCGCATACAGGTCTCTAGGTGGAGGTTTGGTGGGCTCTTTCTCTTTCTCCTCGGGGTGATCTGTGGGCTTCTCGGGTACTGTGAATTTACTGGTGTTCCGTGGAAGGTCTCGTTGTGGCGGTGGCGAAATCTCGTTGAGTCGATTGAGAACTCGTTCGCCAAGGACGTCGTAGCTGTGTTTGAGAGGCTCGCATTGCTCGGGAGTCAAGTGGTCGTCTGTCAGTTCGAATCGGTATCCCCAGCAACTGTGCGAGAGATGTCAGTGTTTGGATTTGCATGTGATCGTGGCACGACTTGCTTTTTGGTGTTGGCGGTTTGGGTGAAGTATGCGAAGGGATTTGGTATTGCCATGGCAGGTATGACACGTTCGATTAGCCAAATGAAGGCGTTGTCGCGACAAGAAACAGGCGGTTTATGTATGTATAGTCACAAGCAGGAACGAGCGTATCTTTTGTTCATGTACGACCGATAAATGATTGCCGCGGCTTGTCGATGTCGATCTCGTCAATTGTCGATGCCGTCATGAAAGGCTAGGCCAACACCAACACCCCTTGACCATCCTTGATCTAGCTTATCGTGAAGGAGGGATGGGCTAGACACTGAAACGCTCGCAAAATCGGCCCTGTGACCTGTTGCATGCTGTGCACAAAGCGTTCTACAGTTTTTGTCGAGAGTCCTGCCAGCTGACGAAGGCGCACGATGAAGTGGCAGACTTACAGCGTGTCGCTGCCCATGATTTTTCGAAAGTACCAGGCAGCTGATCAATTTACTGCTCTCGGCGGTAGCATTGCTAACGAAGAGACGTGTGAGGGGTGGTATTCGGTGGATTGTATTGTAGGTGTGTGCAAGGAACTGGAGTTGTGGGATCCTTCTCCCTGGGAAAGCCTGCGAAGACTCCGGACCTTGTGATCATAACTTTTGGACGAGGACCAAGGGAAATACCTATAGGACTACGTATACACCCATATCTATACATGTAAATTATCGTGATCGCGAGTACTTCAGCTCATCTCCATATCCTCGTCATCCCCGCCAGCCTCTGCATAGCTGACCTTCGCTCTGCCACGCCCACTTTGTCTCTTTGCGCCAGCGGCAGGTTTCTTCGCTGGTGTCACCGGGCCTTCGTCGCTATCTTCGTCGTCCAATGACAGCTCCTCCTCCTTCTCCTCTTCTTCGTCACTGGCGCTTGGAGTAGGCTGCGCAACCTCGACAGCCTTCTTTTTCGCAGCACTTTTCTTAGCAGGAGCCGCTTTCTTCGCAGGAAGGGCTTTCGCCTCTTTTGCAGCAGCCTGCGCGACTTTTGCGGCAGCCTTCGCAGCAGCAGCCGCGTCCTTCTTCTTCATTGCTGCTTTTGCCTTCTTGGTAGCCGGAGTAGCATCAACATCACTATCCTCCTCTTCCTCCTGCTTCACCGCGCTGCCATCGCCATTCAAAGCAGCCTGCCTCTCGGCATAAAGCTTTTCGGCCTCCTTCTTGAGCTTCTCCTTTTTCTTTGCGTCCCTTTCTTCGGGCTCCTCCTTCTTCTTGACCTCTCTCTTCTTCGGCCTGAGCCACTCTTCCATACCCAAAGGCCAGTAGACACGGCCTTCCGGTCCTCCCATGCCAATTTCCTCTTCAGGCACAAGGTCGAATTGTTCTCCTTTGGCAATCTTACGCTGACCAGCAGCGGAATCAGCTACTTTGTTGTCATCGAATCGCTCGTAAGGGATGATGTCGGCGAAAGAGTCGAAGCCAGGCAGCTTGAATGTCCGCATGAGCTCGAAGACAGCTTGCTCTTTGTCTTTGGCTTCGATCATGAGGTCTGAGTTCGGCGGGCAAGGCGGTAATGTCCATGGGCGAGGGTTGTGCTTGCGACGTTGCTTGCCGGTGATGGCAGGAGGCGTCTGCTCGGAATAGTGCATCTTGGGTGTGATGCCCTTCCGTTCCCACGTTGCAAAGATGCGAGGGTAGAGATCGACGATGTCTGCGGTTCCTTCGCGGATCTTGTCGCTATCGAAGAGAATGTTGTGGTGGTGGTAGTCGAGAACGAAGGGGATGTTCAGCTCTTCGCATACGGGAAGAAGATCGTGGACCGTGTAGCAAACGTCGTCGTTCTCGAGGACGAGACGATTCTTGACGGAGTCGGACAGTTTGGCGTAGTTCTCTTTGAATCGTTCAATCGTCTCAGCCTTGCCCTCGAAGACACCGCCCATGTGTAGAATCATGACTGCGTCCCTGTTCTGTTGCTCCGGCAACTTCAAGAGACTCAACATCTCGTCATGGTAAACGAGATCGCGGATCGCATTCTCAATCACTGGCTGACGTGGACTGCCAAGCTGTGTAAACTGTCCAGGATGTGTGGTGACTCGATGATTGAACTGGGCAATCACTTTTCCTGCTTCCGCAAGTGCCTCAGAGGCGAATGGAGCAAGGTTGTAACCATACTCTGCATGCGACGCAAACGGGAACATCTCACTGCTGAGTCGCATAAAGCGGATATGGTACTTCTCGTTCCATCGAATCATCTTGGCGATATCCTTTACGTTTGCCAAGCATACCGCCTCGAGATAACGCTGTCCCAACTGATGGTCTGCTGGCTTGGAGCGATCAGGGCGGTTCTTCGTTGGATGTTCTGGTTGATCAGGGTGCTCCAGTGGATGGCGGTGTTCGAGGATCGACTGAATGCGGCATGTTCGTGAACTGAAGATAGGTGGGTTTGAAGTTCGCAAGTACGTATTGAGACAAGCATATCCAAGGCGACCCGTCCAAGGCAGAGGAAGATATGCGCTGTTGACTGCGGGAGGCCTGAAAGCAGCAGACTTGATTTCTTCAGGGTCGGCGGTTTCGTCTACTTCGTCGCCTTCTGGATCTCCAGCGTCTCCATTCGATGTCTTCTTGGGGGTCTTTTTCGCTGGCGTCGATGCTGCGACTGATGCAGCGTCTGCTGCTTCTTCCACTTTGACTTCCTTCTTTTTACCACGACCTTTGTTCGCCAGAGCCTTGCTTTCTGGTGCTTCTACGGGTACCTCAACAGCTCCACTGGCGTCTTGTATAACCTTGTCCGCTTCAGCCTTTTTACCACGACCTCTCTTGGCTTTGGGTGGCTCAACAACATCCGGCGCATCGCTGAGTGGACTCTCAGAACCCTTCGTCACTTCAGCCTTCACAGGCTCAGGGACAATGTCCTCGGCGGGTGCATTGTCCGGAGACGCCCGCATCGCGTCCGGCGCATCGATGATTTCCTTGTTCTCGTCCGGGTTGACGACTGCTGCGGGTGGCTTCCTAGCGGGTGCCCTACGTTTGGGCTGTGGAGTATCTCCAGTGACTGTCGCATCGACTGCGGCCGACTGCTTACGTTTCGCGGCAGGCATGGTAAGGGACGCGATGGAATCGCGATTGATCGTGATCGTTGGACGAAGCCAGGAGGAGATTCGAACGATTGTTGTGCCTGTGGCGTGAGATGGAATGACAGCTCGGCTTCGTCGCAGCAAGACCACGAACATGAACGCGCGAATTGTGGAAGCGAATCATTGATGGCAGAAGAAGAGGTGTATCTCCCAAGCACCAATGGTCTCCACTGGCGCTCAGTATCTCCCTACATATCGTGATGGTGACGCGACTGAGATCACACGGATCGCGAATAGATCGATCTTGTGACGTCACCACTGAGATCCGACGATTCGATGCGATCTTGATGTGGATACTCCTTCGTCCCTCCACGTGAATCCTCTGGTTTTGCTGCCAAGAGGACAATGGAATGGCTTGTTGTCAGATTCGCATGTTGTCTCAACTCAAGAACATGTCTAATCGAATGGAACGTCGACTTCCAAGGTCTTCTGGTGAGTCAGTCAGCCTCTCAAGAGCCGGATCCAAAAGAAGTGATTGTGACCTCGTCGTCGCTACCGTAACAGGTTTAGCTTGAGAGTGGCCTCCGATAGAACTCTTGTGGTCGTATCAGCGGCTTCCAAATATTGAAACCGTTTTCATGCGAGTGAACTATTAAATCTAGAGGAAGAGTCTCGTTCACTCAATACATTGCATTCTCATTGTCGGTAGTGTTGGCAGTCTTGAAGTGTTATAAGGTAGCAGTCACACCTCGTCGTCGTCACCCGATCAGGCGGCAAAGCGTCGCAGCCTGGCTCCTGGCAAGCTCAAGCTCTCCAACCCCAAGTTCCAGTTGCGCTCATACCAGACACTCCGATCACCTAATGCGCCTCGTTGTCCACTGAGATATACAAACCACTGCATAATGATCACTAGGAGGTAAAACTCCACCACCGCCCTCGTTCGGCATGCTTTCCGCCTTCACGCCCGAGCCCATCCACGAGCTCCGGCCCAAGGACAAGACAAAGATCGAGTCGCTTCTGGCCTATGGCGACCGGTTACTCGTTGGTCTCAACACTGGATCCCTTCGCGTGTACCGCGTGAACGACCCGCGCACCACTCCCGCAGAACGCGACGAGGGCGATTCGCAGCCTGAAAATGGCGACTCAACGGCCCAGCAACCTCCCGCAAAGGTGAAAGCGGTCGAGCTCCTACGAGAGGAAGAGAAATTCAGCAGAAAGCCAGTGCAGCAGCTTGCGATTGTCAAAGAGGCCAACTTGCTTGTCAGTCTGAGCGACGGGTACGTCTCATTGTACGACTTGCAGACCTACCAGCTGGTAGAACGCCTGGAACAGACAAGAGGCGCAACATGCTTTGCGGTGACGAGCAATGTGGTCAAAGATCCGGAAACAAACATACCCTCCTTGGTTTCGCGCTTAGTGGTCGGCGTGAAGCGACGGCTACTGTACTGGACATGGCAAGACATGGAACTCTCGGCGGACATTGGAGAGATCGCTATGGAAGCGGTGGTGAAGAGCTTGACGTGGGCAACGGCTACGAAGATTGTGGTCGGCATGGATGCAGGCTACAGCTTCGTGGATGTGGAAAGCAAGGAAATCGTCCCAGTGTTCAAGCCCGCCTCAAAGAACTCAAGTAAAGAGGATGTTTCTGGTGAGCTGGCGGGTGTGAGATTTGCAGCAGTTAGCAGCAGTGGAATGGGCTACATGGGCATGGGAAGTTGGGTGCCGAAGCCCATGGCTTCGAAGATTGGAAACAATGAGGTCTTGCTAGCAAAGGACGTGAACACACTCTTCGCCGACATGGACGGCAAAGCACTGGAAAGAAGACAGGTCCCTTGGTCGTTCGCGCCCGAGGCTGTTGGCTACAGCTACCCATATCTGCTCGCACTACAGTCTCCTGACAAGGGCTCGCTACAGGTCCGCAACCCAGACACGCTGAGCTTGCTGCAGACCATTTCCCTGCCACAGGCAACAGTCCTACACGTCCCGCAACCCAACATAGCCCTTGCACACGCAGGCAAAGGCTTTCTTGTGGCCTCGGAAAGAATCATCTGGCGCATGAACGCACTCTCATACCCACAACAGCTACAAGAACTCGTAGACAAGTATCGCTTCGACGAAGCCATCAGCCTTCTCGAATTACTGGAAGATACTCTGATTTCCGACAAGGCGGGCAGAATTCGTGAGATCAAGATCCTGAAAGCAACCTCACTCTTCGAGCAACAGAAGTACCAGCAAGCCATAGAACTTTTCATCGGCGCTTATGCTCCGCCAGACAGGGTCATAGCACTCTATCCAAGAACCATAGCAGGCGACCACACTTCAATACCTGACAACAATGACCAAAGCGAGACCGAGAACGCCGTAGAAGAGGCAGAGAGCGAGCCTAAGAATCCGCCTGTGACACCATCAAAGTCCGTTTTCGACCGCCTCAAAGGCTCACATTCTCGCGCCGACTCGGACACAGCTTCTGTAAAACACTTTGCGCGTGTTGATACAGACAACTTGAGCATTCGTGGCGGCAGAGGCGCTCCGTCGGACAGCCATAACACGCCCGACAAACGCCTCGAAGGAGATGATCTAAAACAAGCCACGATAGCCCTGCGTTCTTTCCTTGCTCAAGCTAGAGTGCAGATCCAGCCATATCTCAACTCAGACGGAACCATGAAAGAACATCCACCTGCGCTCGATACTGAGACGGGTAAGCCGGTTTTCGCCCACCTCCTACCTCAAGCTGTAGTTGAGAAGGAAAATGATGGAATCGATTGGCAGCACGAACTCCTCAAAGCTGCTCAGCTCATCGACACTACATTGTTCCGAGCCTACATGTTTGCATCGCCTACGCTTGCAGGCTCACTCTTCCGGCTCGACAACTTTTGTGAGCCGGACGTGGTTCAAGCCGCACTCTACGAATCGGAAAGATATGGCGATTTGATCGACTTCTTGCATGGAAAAAAGCTGCATCGGCAAGCACTGGAGCTGCTGGCCAAATTCGGCAATGGGGATGCGGAAGGTGAAATCCCCGAAGGCATGCAAGGGCCCGAGAGAACAGTCGGATACCTCAAACAGCTCCAACCTGAGCTCATCGACCTTATCCTGGAGTTTGTGAAATGGCCACTGGAGCAGGACCCAGACATTGGCATGGATGTGTTCTTGGCAGATAGCAGCAATGCGGAGGGGCTTGACCGCCAGAAAGTGAGGAGCTTCCTTGCGGGCATCGACACTGCTCTTGAGATCACATACCTTGAGCATCTTGTGAACGAGCTTGACGACAAGACACCCGTTTTCCACCAGCAATTGGTAGAGCTTTATGTCGAGCGCGTCCAATCCTCTCTCTTACCGGCCGAAGAGAAAGCCAAAGTGAAAGCAAAACTAGAAGCTTTCCTCGGTACAAGCAGGTCATACAGTCAAAGCCAGACCTTCCGCCTCTTGCCATCGGACGAGCCGCTACTCTATGAGTCACGCGCACTCGTCCTGAGCGCTATGGGAAATCACAAGCAGGCTCTTGCTATTTACGTCTTCCAGCTCGCCGACTACGCCAAAGCCGAGGAGTACTGCAACCGCATCTATATCACGGAGCAAGCCTGCCTTATTGACGCCACGAAGCTGCACAGTAAGCCCCAACACGAAACCAACAAACCAAACATCTTCGCTATCCTTCTCGGCTTGTACCTCAGTCCTCCGCCCAACGAAACGAAGCGATGGCCACAAGCGCTTGACCTGCTTGGCAAACATGGCGCTCGTCTACCCGCATCCAGCACGCTGAGCCTCATGCCAGACGATCTTGCTGTGGCAGAGTTGGACGACTACTTCCGCGGCCGCATCCGACACGCCACTTCTGTTCTGCGACAAGAGAAGATCATGCGCTCGCTGGAAGAGGTCCGAAGGATGCGAACAGAGCGCGTACTCCGTCTGGGAGCGGATGATATTGTCGACAAGGGCGGGTTAGGCGGACGAAGCAAAAGGGTGGTCATCGGAGAGGAAGACCACTGTCGGGTCTGCCATAAGCGATTTGGCGCCAGCGCGGTCAGGGTGCATCCGGATGGAGAAGTGGTTCACTACGGATGTGTGGGTGGACGAGGCAGCATGGGCAGGAAAGCTTTGGGTGCCGAGCCTGCCAGGAGGGGCTGGGGTTGATCGCTATCGACTGGGGGAATCTAAGTGTATACACGTACCTGAGTAAGTTCATGTTATATACACATATCATCAACTCTCGAACTCAGCTCCGTTAGCCAGTCCAGCGGCGATCTTCGAGCATGTCATGTGGCAGTGCATCAAGACGAGATCGGGACAAGATCGTTGTGCATACCGGTCAACCACAATGTCGATACACCCAGTTCTTGAGAGCTTTGATCATGAGACAGTAGGATAAGATTTGTACAAGTCGACTTCGGGGTGGGATTTTACCTCCTTGTCCGCCGCCATTCGCTACCACCTACATCACCTTTTTTGGTTCAGCGCACATACCACGCCACCCAGGAATTGCCCAGGAATTGATAGTGGCCGTCTTGCAGGTCTTTAGCAGCTGGCCAGTCCCACTCCAATTCGAAAGTCGCATCACACACAACGCTATGCTCCTCAGAAGATTCAATCCGACACCACCACCAAACACCACACTATCGGCTTCCACCGTATGTACGCACCTCGGTTTCCATCTATCGGGCGCCTCTCGGTGATTGTAGTTCAATACCAGGAGAGTTGCACATCGCGCCCTATAACTGCGAGCACTAAGACTGATATCGCCTTGCCTTTTACAGACTTCGCCCGACAGTTCCAACAATACCACAACACACAGTCTCTGCTTGCCGGGCCTCCATCGATCCTCCTTGTCTACCTGAGCCCTCAAACACCGTTACAGACTTTGCTCTTCACAGGCACATAGTCCGACAACGTCGGCCGTCACACCTACGCGACACATCACATCTACCACTCTCAATCATCCAAGTCCATCATGTCGGCTTTGTGGACAAAAGAGGCAATCTCCCAGGCCCACGAAGCTCACCAGACGTTCATCGCGGACGGCGAAATTTACGGTTTATACCTCGTAGTCGGCTCCATCATCCCTATAGCCCTCCTGGGCTGGATCAGAAAAGACGGGAGTTACGTGGCTATCTGGCTGATGGTCCTAGTCACGACCATCTTCGCGTGTGACTCAGCGCTTGTGCTCCTCACGTACTTCAGTCCCCCGACCTGGCTCACATTGGGCCGCCGGATCGGCGGCTTCGCACCGACAAGCTGTGAAACCAGCAAGCTGATTTGGTCCAACTCCTAGCCCTGCGAAGCCCTGGAGTTCAAGATCTGGCTCAAGAACGTCGCTGGTCTGAACGGCTGGAGTTACCTCATCCGGCCGGACCCATTTTGGCTCTTGTTGCTCTTCTATTTCTTAATGGTGCTGCTCATGGTGGTAGCGATCTATTTCCTCCCAGCCCGTTTCATGCAGCTTGTGGAAGAAGAAATACAGCAAAAGGAGTGTGATGTGCAGGACCGGCAGCGGGATATTGAGCGTGGGATTGCGCGTGGTATCGAAGAATGGAAGCGAGTGCTAAAGGTTGTGTAACCCTTGGCACTCATCCGGATGAGAAGAGCAGGTTACATTGGTTCGGGAGTTTGTCTTTTGAAGACTCTATCGACGATCCGGGTTATCGTCGACTATCGGGACTTCGACAAAACCGTGTTAGCCTTGTGTTTAGCTTTTATGATACCCCTGAATACATCTCATTGATACTGTACGTCTACTTTGGCCGCGGGGCTTTCATGTCTTCAGGCTAGTGATGGTTTGACGAGCATGAGACCGGGATGATGTGACAATTACTAGGGAAACTCTCTGGACCACCTGTTACATCTGACGATTGTGAGTGGGGGTAGAAGCGCGAATAACGAAGAGAATGTGAGATATCAGCCTCTCTCGAGTTCGAACAATCGTTGATATCAAATGCGCCAGCGCAGACAAACCAGATATACCTACAAGACAATAGCAAAATCGTGATATCATCGCCCAAGACAACAGAAAGCTCATACCCAAACACCGGACGAACAAATAAGACCCGCGAACTTAGGGCGAGTGCCATCATCAAGCGCCCACCAAACCAATCCTTCCCTTGCTTCCAGGATTCTTCATCCCCACCCAGCCTCGCCTGTCGCCACCAGTTCGTCCACGGCCGAGCCAATTGTACTTCAGAGCACCGGTAAGCCGCTCAACCACACCTTGCCCCACGTCTCCTGTCTGACAGGACGCCAAAACGTACAGACACTGGAGCATTCGAGCCACGGTATCTGTGACCTTGGCAGGATCCCGAATGATTGGATCCCGTAGCATCGGAGGAACTGGGTACGGAGCCGATGTAAGAGAGACACCAGGGGTACTCCCAGTCGGCGTCAAAGAGGGCATCGGATTGTTCAAATGAGGCAAACTAGTGCCAAAGCTACCAGCAGACGTGTTCGATGTCGCTCGACTGCGACCCGCGGTACTTGCTGTGTCCAATAGCGTTGAGCCTTGCGAATTGAAGCTGCTCAGGTTCGGGCTCAGACTGCCAGCAGTTCCGGGTCTTTCGGCACCTGGCGCAGCGGGATCTGATCGCGCATGCTGTCTGCCATTATTCGGGTCAGGTGATGGGGCAGCCGCACCGATATTGTCGAGCGAAAGTCTGCTGAAGATTGCCATCAACGGCTCATGCTTGGGTAATATGACTGTGTCCCGGAATGTTATCAGGGTAATCCGCCGAACATCCAATTCCTCGCCGTGCGTGGGCATCTTGATCGTGCCACCAGAGGAAGTCGGCCGATCGTCAGACTTCCAGCCTTCGGGCATGGCTCCCCAGAACTCCTCCGCCTCGCGAGGGCTCATGTATGCCCCTCGGCCTTTGAACTCCAGATCCAACGGGAGAAAAACAGCTTGTAAGAATGGTAGGATGGCTCCATAGACGCTGATCCACATCTCCACGAGTTTGGTGATAAGTTGCTCATCTGGGGAACCACGCAAGGTTTGCGCTAAGCTTGAGAATCCAGTCTGCAGCAGCTCTCGTAGGTCCTCAATTATGATCGTTGGGGTCTTGCGTTGGACACATCTCCGAATGTGAACGGAAACCAGAACATTCAACTCCTCGACGGGCCGCAGCAAAGACTCGCCTGAGAACAGATTCAACAAACGTGCTTTCAGTAACGGCCAGGCGTCGTCAGGTCCAATGCCAGGCAGACCCATGGAGGCGCCAACGCTCCCCAAAGTCTGCGCAGACACTGCAGCATTCAGTCCATCATTTTGGAGCGAGAACGAGCTTTGTATACCCGAAGGTGGACCAAATGGGGCGGCTTCGTAACTGCTCGGGCCGACAAACTCCGTTTTTTCGCCGGTTGAAGTATTCGACACTATCGGTGTCAGGTCGAGCTTTGCTGCCGCTGCTGCTTTCTCTTCCCTTTTCTTCTCCCGTAGTGCACGACCACCATGCCGGAGATCCAGTCCAGACATTGACTTGGCGAATGACCCAGCACCGGGCGAGTCGGGGGTGAAGGAGTAAAGAGGTTGCGGTCTGTCAGGGTTTGTGGCTTGGGAGTTCGAGTTTGCAGAGGACAGAGGAAGTACAGCATGTTCGTTGAGCTTGTGTTTCCCTCTGGACAGAAAGTTGTGCCTGTGTTTATCTTTCTCTTTGTCGACTACGGTAGGGACGAGAGTGGAGGTGGAAGCATTCGCACTTGCGTACAGTGAGCTCCCGTTGGATCCCGGGTCCACTAGACTGTTGGTCGATGCGTTTGCAAACCCACTGCGAAGCACATGTGCTCCTATCGCAGATTTGCCCGGCGACTGCGCACCAACTGCTGGTTTGGGCTCTTTGTCTTTAGACATCGTTATATTCTTAGGTTTTGAGAACAACTTCATCTTCGAGCTTTTGCTCTTCGTTTCCTTATCTAAAGGCGGAAGAGGAGGAGTGTTGCTGAACTGCAATGGCGGCGGCATTAGAACGCCAGGTGAGGGCATAGGAGTCCTGGCTATTGGAAAAGCGACATTTGCAGCAGTCGTCGCGGCGAGGCGGTTGCCACCCACCGTGCCGTTGCTGTAGATGAGTCCATTCGCTGTCACGTGCTGTGGACTGTTCGTACCGCTGGGTCGTCGGCCGTCATTCGATCCCGCAGTGTTTAACGCAAGCCCAGGATTTGAGCGCTTGCGATCCTGGCCTAGAGGAGGTGGCGGGGACACATTGTGCATTGCCGCTTGCGCCGCAATGGTGGACGCACTCAGGCCAGCATTGTTTCCAGTGGCGTGTGAAAGTGAAGGTTCGAAGAAGCCCTGGCTGTGCTGCCGAGCTCGGTGGCCGAAAGCGTGACCCGGCATGCTTGGAGAGGGGACTCTGATAACTCCATCCACGGAGGTCCGCACTACTGGACGAGAAAAGTTTTGCAAGTTACTCGTGCTCTGTGATGGCGTGGGTCCGCCAGCTGTTGATGGTCGCGTAGCAGGTGCAGCAACCGCAGGCCGTGGCTGGGGGCGAAATCTGATAGAAGACGCTGGGTCTTGCGTTCCCGAGTCCGTGGACACCAGAGATAGCGAGGAGTCACTACGCTGTGAACTCGTAGACCTCGAGCCTCCGGGGGAGCGGGGTCCTGGCGGTGGCCGTAACGGTGGGAAGCGGTCACTCATGTTTGCGGCGTGTTTTCAGTGAAGCCTGAGTGGTGTGGCTTTGGCGTGCAGAGCGTGCGACTCTAGGTGCCGCACTCTTCAGGGGTCAATGTTCGCATCTGTAAATGATATTTCTGCCATCAATGCCGGTCGTAGGATGAACTGTAAGACATGTGATCGCAAGGATGTGTACGTGGGATAAACACTTGAGAGATGGAGTGACGCCAGACAGTCAGCCTGAACGCGCTTGGAGTCTTGGAGGTCCAGCGTTTGGGTTCACTCAGCCACTCCCGCTCCCTCCCGTTCCCACTGCCGGTCGATCCGCGATCCTCCCCGCGATTGGTCCGCATGGACCATCTCAGATCACATCCAAGGGTTCCATTCGATGAACATCGCTTTACAGCAATAACCCGACGTCAAACCAATTCCACTAAGGAACATCGAACGAGAGTCAGAGATCTCTATCAGGCATCATCGTCTACTCGTGTACGATCATGATGGCCAAAATTGACTACATCTCCGACCAGAGTGCAGAGATCAACAGGTCATGAGATGTGTGCGATTGATGTGTATAGATGTGACGTTGCTGTACACTAAGTCTCCTCAATCTCAAAACGTAAACGACAACCCACTTTATGGCCCTGCCACTCGTAGGCAGCACGAGCTCACGTCTCATCTTCCTAAGAAACGTGGTACCGAAGACTGGGCTCTTCCCACTGCAGCCATTTCGGCAATTCCTCTTTTCTTAACTTTCCAAGATCCAGTCGCTTCTTGACTGTCTTGGCGCCATTGAAGATAGCCCAATCGCTACAGAGCTGGCGCAGTGGGTGTCCCTTCGGACTGCTGCCCTCCAGTCTGTGCGTGTGCTTGTCGACAAGTTCCAAAGCACGCGAATCGATCATAACGACGCAGCCTTTGGTGATCCACCATCGGTACAGTTCGTCCATTATGGTGTTTTGCAATGTGGAATCCTGTAGGAACTCTGCGTGGCACCAGAAGCGTATGAGACGGTAGGCATAGTTGCTGGACTTTTGCATCTCCATTTCGATGTTGGCTGATTTGTCGTCTGCGTCTCTACACTTGCCGTTGTAGCCGCCCCCAAGGATGTCCTGCCAGCGTAGGAAATCCTCCGATGGTTTCCCGAGCGCCGTGTAGTCCAGTCTGGAGGTGTAGGCCCAATACGTGTATGTCTTGAAATATCGCGCGCTGATATTGGGCAAAGACACAGGTTGGCCTACCGCTAGGGACCGGAAGTAGCCCGAGTTCCAACAGAAATGTTGATTGTGCACAAGGATTTCGAGGTACCCGCCGTCACGGCCGGCATGAACGGTCACCATCCGGGAACATGCGAACTCATCGGAGGATTTGTTAGGGCGATCGTCAAAGCTTTCCTGAGAGCTGCCCTGGGGGGTCGGACACCTAGCACTACTGTATCAGCGTTCGTCCGATTAACGGCAAGTAGATTTCGGATCGGTGTACTGCTCACTCATTTATGTTATCGTACTCTTCGAGTGTCGGTGCCATGCCGAGTAAATTGAAGACCGAGCTGGAAAATCTTGAGGCGGTCTCCTTTTGAGAGTGTAGAGAAAGTACTCACTCGATACAAGTAGCATTATGCCCATTTTGTACCTGAGGTCCTGAGCGGACGCGACGTGTCGAGGTGAGCGTTCAGTACGCGAGAGTCTATTCATCTTGTAACATGGTACGAATGGTGACGTGATCGTATGCCAGCAATTCAATCCATATTGGTTGACACAAGGTGTTACTTCTGTGGGAAACATGCGTGCACGAAGACAGACGAAACGCTACATTCGAAGGTGAGGAGTTACTTTATCGATTCGGGTTAGGGTTGCAGCTTGATTAGTCTTTAGGTTCTCTTGGTCCCTGGTTCAGGCCAATAACTCACTCGTCTGATGACTCTCTGCCCGCACCAACCTCCAACGACCAACCACTCCTTACAATGTCGACCAAGAGCGCACTCCTGACAGCCGAATACGTCGCGCCCGCCGGATCCCACAAGTTCTCTCATGAGCTCCCCCCGGCCTCTGCGAACAATGTCACGGACAAGACTGCTTACCTCGGCGCTCTGCGATCAAAAAACACAGAACTGCAAGGCGAGATTAACGCTTTCCTGACTCAGAAGATGGAGGAAGATGTCAAGGCCGCTGAAGGCAGGCCAACAAAGCGCAGTAAAAAGGAAGAGAGGGAGGAGGAGATGTACGGGGAGGAGGACCCGGAGGCCGATGACTGATCCACGACGACCTGAGAGATCAAGCAACAATTCCATCGCGTAGTTGGGAAGTTTAAAGATAAGCCCCGCAACAGACACCAAGGCCGGATATCTTTGCATCAACTCCGTCAAGACCAACTTGGACAGGAGCGGCGTGGGTTTTGTCAGGACGAATTGACTCGCAATACGTCGAAAAGCCCACTTGCTTGTCGTTTTAGTGACGTCCAGCAAGTGCCTTTCGATCGATACGGGACATTCAGTCGAATAAGGAACATCGTCCTTCACATCATTCTGCGCAAGGCATTGGTGGTCTGTCCAGCACAAAGATCGCCGCCAAAACGCGCAACATGGCTGCAGCGTACCATGGAATCACGACGATTGCAGAGTCCCGAAGATACCACGTCGTCAAAGCAATGAAATTGCAGCGTCTATCTATCTATCTATCTATCTATCGGCCATCGAATGTGTACCTCTATGGCTTCCAGCGCAACATGGTGATGCTGAAGCTGGGAAACTCGAAGGAGCCCTCGCCATTCCACTCAGACTCTTTGATGCCCACCTTCTCGCTGCCATCCATGTTGTTCACGTCCCACGAGTCTCCTGTGATTGAGTAGACTTGGACCTTGTCGGAGGATGGCTTGCTTCCAGCGACTTCGACCTTCTGGGACTCAGTCTGGTGCACATTGACAACCACCATGCTTACGACGCCATCGTCGTTAATGGAAGCGGACACATCCAACCAAGGGGTGTCCATTGCAGAGCGCAGCCATTTAGGCTCTGTCTCGCCTTCATATGCCGCACTGCTGACATGAGTCGCGATCGTGCAGCCTCTCATGTACTTGCAGAACAGCAACAGCGGCCACCAAATTGTCTGCTTGATCACACCTTCCGGTGTTGTCATCAGAGGCGCGATGACATTGACGCTCTGAGCGATGTTCGCCATGCCAACGTACTTGCTCTGTCGCACAAACACGTTGAGCCAAATCGCCACAGCCAAAGCGTCCGACATCGTGTACACCTCCTCCGCACCATCCTCGCCCGGGGCGCGCTTTGGGTCCCAAACGTTCCACTCGTCGAAGCAGATCGTCTGTCTGGGTACAGATCCCGGAACGCCGTTCTGGATGCGAGCGAGGTCTATCAGACCGGCGCAGATCTCAATAGCGCGCTCAGCGGAGCGAGGAGCCACTGCGTTCTTGACAGGATCTTCCGAAGCCGTGTAGATGTGGATGCTGTGCATGTCGATCAGACTAGCGGTCATGTCACCGCCGAGACCATGCAGGTCGTATCGGATACACTCCTTGAGCGTGTGGAAGTCCCATTCGGAGTGGCCGGTCTCGCCGCACAGAATCAGCTTGATCGTCGGGTCCAGGAGCTTGAGTGCCTTTGCCCATTGGTATGCCTTCTTCGCATAGTCCTTCTTGGTCATCATCTCGACTTGCCACGGACCCCAGGTCTCGTTGCCGAGAGCCCAGTACTTCACGTTGTAAGGCTTTTCCCTGCCGTTCTTGCGACGGAGGTTGGCGTAGTATGTGTCTCTGGTCGAGTTGCAGTACTCGAGCCACGCCAGAGCTGGAACATTGGTCAGTCGTTGCGCTGGGACCCTATACTACCAAGTATCTCATCGTCTGAATGCAATACTTCCTCAATCCTTCGACTGAGCAATCCCTGATCGCTGCCAGCGAAGTACCTCAAATCCTCAACTGTTGGAGTGGTGAAGCAAGCTTACCTTCATCAAGTGTACCTGCATGCGATTGTCAATATTGCATCTCGAAAGTGGACTGAGATCTTACACACCAGTGCCAAAGTTCAAAGCGAGGTAAGGCTCAGTGCCAACAAGATCGCACCATTTCATGAACTCATCCGTGCCGAATTGGTTGGTTTCCTCTTTGGCCCTCCATGCCAGCTCTGGCCGCTTCGGGCGCTTGTCCTTCGGTCCAACACCGTCGATCCAATGGTATGTTGCGACGAAGTTGCCTCCGGGATAGCGCACGACTGGCACGTTGAGCTCTTTGAAGGACTCAATGACATCTTTGCGGAAGCCGTTCTCGTCGATCAGGTGTTTGTTCGGGTTCTCGGGCTCGTACAAGCCGCCGTAGATGCATCTTCCCATGTGCTCGGTGAAGCCTCCATATATGTTGTCGTTGATCTTGCTGAGCTTGTGGGAGGGGAAGACGGAAATGGAGGCTTGTTCGCCGGCTTCGAGCTTTGTGAAGGTCGTCATCTTGATCGGTCACCCTGTGCTGGACGGAAGGTGCAGAGGAAACTGAGTGTTGCAAGGAAACAGTCTTCAGAGTTCGACCTCAAAAGTTCGAGATTAGAACATAACACAAGACCTTGCCAATGTTGACAGCTACAATTACCGAGGCATGGAGCTCTGCTATCATACATGACGCTAATGTACGTTCGTGTTGGATTACTTACATGTAAGCGAAGAGTCTTGGTTATTTAGCCGCAGCGGTGCTGTTGTAGACTGCCGGGAGGCTTGTGGGGGAGACGTGGAGCCGACCAGCCTCATTCGCGGAGAAACTCGCCATGTGCTGGCAGAATACCGACTGCGACATGCCCTACATTACTAAAGAACCTTAGGGTTCAGACCTAGCTGGATATCGCAACAGAAATGCCATGAACGTGGATACTCTGCCTACGCATGTCAGTCACATGTCTGTCTATTCCAAGAGGCATCGCCGGTTTCTTCCTAAACCGATGTAAATGGTACTTCTGGATCTCCTTCGCCACGGAGAATCGCGATCCGTTCCATCCAGAGTTCAGTAGTGGATGGATTCACTCCTGCAGAGGCAAGTGCGGCTCACAACCCGAGATCTGCTGGACCTAGACTAAGACAGTACTGTAGTCAAGACCGGCTAAGCCTGCTGCCCTGAGACGGGCCAGTGCCAGCATCTTGAAAGCTAAGATGCGACAAGCTTGGTGACTTCTGGACGCCACGCGCAAAAGGCACTCGGGAAGCATGGCTGGTATCCGGGTCTCTAGGCGACGTGCGTCGATCTTTACCTGCGTCTGGAGGTTCCCCATGGAGAGCCATGTGGTATAAGATGTAGCTCAGGACCACTTCTTGGAGCTTGACAGTTATTGCTTCAACATCTTCATTATTATCACAATCGTGCCATTGCACGACAAACCTGTGTCAAGATGGCTCTCCCTCCCAGGGTTTACCAGGTGAGCATGACTTTACACCCTACTTGTTACTCCTGCTGACACGACTTTACAGTTCCTGGTGTCTATGTTCGCTTCGGTTGGTTCCATCCTCTACGGTTACGATCTCGGTGTGATCGCCGAAGCCATTCACTCGGACAACTTCGTCATGCAATTCAACCCGACCGCAAGCCAGAGCGGAGCTGTGGTCTCTGTGTTCACAGGTGGGGCCTTCTTCGGAGCCATGTTCGCCGGACCAGCAGGCGATTACCTAGGAAGAAAGAAGACAATCATGCTCGGCGCTTTGATCTTTATCGTCGGCGGATCGCTTCAAACTGCTGCGCAATCTCTGGACTATCTGTACGCAGGACGTGCCATCGCCGGTCTCGGTGTTGGTTTCCTCGTGATGATTATCCCTCTGTACCAAGCGGAACTGGCGCACCCCTCTATCAGAGGCGCAGTGACAGCTTTGCAGCAATTCATGCTTGGAATCGGCGCCCTCGTCGCAACCTGGGCCTCTTACGGTTGCTACATCAACTTCCCCGCCACCAGCGACAAGCAATGGCGCATCAGTCTTGGTGTCCAGATCGTGCCTGCGGTCATCCTTGCGGCACTCATCATGTTTTTCCCAGAGTCTCCCAGGTCAGTAACAATAGCCCATGTCATACAATCAAGTACTGACCCAAGTAGATGGCTTATCGACCACGGAAAGCACGAGCAAGGTCTCCGCACCTTGGCAAAGCTCCACGCTCACGGAAACGAGGGCGATGCGTGGGTTGTCGCCGAGTACGACCAGATCCGCGAGACGATCGCTTACGAGCATGAAAACGAGGCCAAGTCATACCTTGACCTGTTCCGAAACAAGAGCTCGTTCCGTCGTCTCTTGCTCGCTTGTGCAATCCAAGCATCGGTCCAGATGACAGGTGTCAGCGCCATCCAGTAAGTCTACCTCTCAAGCCTCAAGACCCCATCAAGCGCTAAACGTGAGGTCAGATACTACTCCCCAGTCATCTTTGGACAGATGGGCATCTCCAAATCCCTGACCTTCCAATACCAAGGCATCTCCTCTGTGCTCGCTCTCATCGCGCAAATGGTCTGCATCGCATCCATCGACAAGATCGGCCGCCGCTGGGCCATGATCGGCGGCAACCTCGCCAACTGTCTGTTCTTCACCATCGCCACCATCATGCTTGCCGTCTTTCCCCCAGCAACAAACTCCAACGCTTCCGCCTCCTGGGCCTTCATCGTCGTGACCTGGCTTTACAACATCAGCTTCAGCGCCACCAACGGACCCCTCTCCTGGATCGTGCCGGCCGAGATCTTCGACACTCGCACCCGTTCCAAGGGAGTTAGTATTGGCGTCATGGTCTCGTTCGCATTCAACACGATGATTGGCCAGGTCACTCCTATTGCCATGGAGAGGATTGGGTGGAGGTTCTACATTCTTTTCGTGGTCTGCAATTTCACGAATGCGCTTTACTTCTGGGCCACGCAGCCTGAGACTAAGAAGAGACCTCTGGAGGAGATGAACTACCTGTTCACCAACGCTCCGTACGTATCGCTCATGAATCATCGGAGACTCGAAACAAAAAGCTGACCTTGTACCTAGGTGGTTCGTCCCAACGATGGACATGAAGGACTTCACGACAAACGATCTGCAGCACCGCGCCGAGGAGGTAGAGAGGAAGGGAAGCATCATGGCGCACAACGAAGGCAGGGTCTGAGGATCGCCAGTGCACCAGAGACAGACAGGATTTTCTCAAACGCCTCACTCTCAGCGGCAGGGTAGTGTTCACACGACTCGCGGTCGCACTCCATCAACCAACTAGCAAGGTTAGCATGAGTAAAAAGATCATGACTTGAGTAATCAATATCATCTCACCACTCAACCATTGAAGACAAGTGAAGAAGTTACAAGACTTTATCTTAGGACCGCAAAAGAGCACCGACCATCGAGAAGAGGGAACATAGGTAGGTAAACCCCACCGTAACACCAAACAATCACCTAATAGTCTCCACCCGCTCAATCATCAATTCATCATCAAGAATAGGGCTCCCAAGAACACTTCCCCCTCCACATCCACCTGCACCTGCCTTTACCCCGTCCTTACCCGACCAAACTTCATGAAATTTAATACTCGCATCACTCGTAGCAACAACCAAACCACCTCCCAGCCCGGGATACTCAACCGCATAAAGCGCCCTCTCCTCCCCCCACCAAGGAATCCCCACCACCATGCTGCAGCTCGGCCAAGCGAAAACAGCGATCCGGTACGGGTGTTCGGGCTGCGCGAAACCAAAAGTCGCTGCGATCTCGCGCTTGCGCGGGTTGAAGACTAGGCTGGTGATTTGGGCGTAGCAGTCTATCGTTGCCAGTTTTGCTCCAGAAACAGCGTGGAAGAAGTGGATGCAGCGGTCGTTGCTGCCACCGCCGGCGGCGATGAGGGACGGCTGCCAGGGCGCAAAGGTGATTGCTTTGCAGGCGGCATTGAGCGAGAAGGTGTGCTTTTGTTTGCCGGTGGGGATGCAGAGGACTTCGCCTTGGCTGTTCGTTTCGGTGTTTTCGCCGTTGCGCACATGGACAGCGGGCGTTTCGGCTGAGGATCGCGAGTGAGGAGTTTGGAGGACTTTTTTCGTGTCGAATAGGAAGAGGTTGTTGTCGTTGCCGCCGGTGGCGAACAGTTTGCCGTCTGAATTCCAGGCGATGCCGCAGATTTGCTGTGTGTGGCAGGTTATCCTCGCAAGCAATGTCATGCTTCCGTGCCAGTTGAAGAGATCTCTCTGGTCCTGGTCAGGCCACTCGACTGAGTAGAAGTAGACGTTCCCGACTTCGTCACCGACGAGGAGTTCCTCAGTGTCTACTAAGACCACGGGATCTCGTACGGAGCGGCGACGATTGGTTGTAGGCCGAAAACAAACGTAAGAAACTGGTGCCGGCTGCTCACTGTCGAAACGTGGGTCGGGGTCTAGCGGGCTCCAGAGTGTGATCCTGCCGTCTCCACGACCGATGGCCAGTATCGCTGAAGTACCCGACACCGAGCTGAAAGATACCGAAGTGACGTGCGAGGACCCACGTGGAGCTGTCAGCGAATCGGGAATGTTGGCTCGGGCGTTCACCCGGTTTTCACACCACAGGTAAACGTGAGGTCCAAGACCGACGGCGAGGCATTGCAAGGTTTTTGAGTAAGCTAGAAGTGAACAGTAGTAGTCGTCACGTAGTGCCGGTGCATCAAGCACTCGGTACGGTATTGTTGGGATTGGCTTTGGTTTTGCCGGTTTCGCTTTTGACGGGGATGCATCAAGAGACCTTTCCCATCTGCAGTCTTTCCAGGACACTTGTGTCGGACTGCCCGGGCTGCTGGTTGCCGACAAAACAGGAGACGAAGGTGGTGAAGCTTGCTCAACAACACGACCTGATTGGCTGATTCCCATTGCATGAGCCAAGCGCCGGCCATGCGTTAGAGTTTCTTCTGTCTGCGATCGTCGCTGCAGAAATTCAGCAGCGTAATGAGGCGCATTTGAGCCACTCGTAACGCGGCCGCCTCTGCCATTGCTCGTCGAAGCAACACCTTCAGTCACGGCTGCGCCGCCCACCGACCAGACCGTTGGCAGACTGACAGAGCGCAATGTCGTGAACTGTTGTGCTATTCTCGTGCTTCTCTTGACACTTGGCGCGAATGGATCCGGGAGTCCGAGTCCACCCTTCCCAGTATTGGCTAGAAGCAACGCCTCCTTTGTCGGTGCATTCCCACGAACGTACCTGTCTCGGCTCTGTGCGATAGGCAATGGTGCTATCTCATTACAACCGTCGACTTGAGGAGGCTTGTCATGCTTAGGCGGCGACTGAGGTTCCTGGATGAGGGGTATTGGGTGGGCATACAATAGTGAAGGGCTGGAGAGGCTGGAATGAACGTCCGCGGTTGGCTTGTGCGCCAGAGAAACTCGAGCGTACACTGCCTGGTGGGGTCTGGACACTGTCGACCGATGGCGAACGTATGCTGCTGGTCGGGACCTGATACTCAATGGTTCGTCTCCTGTTCTCGGCGTGGCGCTCCTGCGTCGGCGGCAATAAACCGTTGTAGGACAGTTGTCTGTTCGGAACGCTGTACTCTTGGTCGACAGGGATAGTGACGATGGACATAGCTTTGTCTGGAGGGACGCTGAGTGTCGCCAGTCGTGTACGGCCTGTGGGTTTGCTTGGTGTCTCTGGTCTTGTACCGCCTGTGGGAAACGTAGTGTCGTCGAAGTTGGTATTATCTGTGGGCGCCATGTGGGGTCCTGGGCTGGCTCTGCTGGGTTCTGCTGGTGGCCACGCAGGAGGCGGCCACGATCTTGCCTGGGCAATTCTGTCTCTCCTTTCGCAGTGTATGCATGGTCGGGTGGTGGAAATGATGCGTGGCTTGGGATGGAAGATACGGCCGAGGCGAATCCGGAGGCGGCTCTTGGGGCCGGCGGAATGTACATTCTGCATCTGTAGATACTGTGAGTATGAGAAGCAGGACTCTCCACACGAGATGGGTACTTGCGTTCTTGGTCGTGACTCAGTTCCGGATATGAATGTTGATGATGTTGATGGTTGGATGATGAAGACAAGAAATCGAAACGGTGTAGGTGAATGGGCGAGGTACGTGAAGGTTGAAACAAGGGTTGAAGTGTTAGGTAGAGAAGGAATCGGTCGATGAGACTACCTAGGTACCTTACCGTGTGTCTCGAGAAGGGGCAAGTTATTGTTGCGGTCATATTGGCAGGCGTCAAGGACAGTAACAGCATCCGGACCATCGAGAGTGATGAAGATCTCCAGACCATACTCCATTATATACGGCATATGGCAGGGTGCTACCAGATGCATCGTTGTCAACATCGTGATCTTGGGCCAGTGAGAGAAGTGAGAATGTCATCGGCTCGAGATCATGAGAGTGATGGGCAACGCCGCGCCCTCCACCTTTGACATTTGCGCATCCTCCTCTCGACATCAACATCACTTATGACTCGGTTTTCCAGGACCTGCCTCGTACCGTAAGATCAGCTCATGGCAAGCGTAAGTAGTACAGAAAGCTGTACGCATGAATACTTATATGCATGAGAAGTGAGGTTGACAGTTGCCCAGCACGGCGTTCCCCGCGTCTCCGGCGTGGTTGACAAGAGCGAGGCCGCGAAAGAAAAGGAGCGCAAGCAGATCGAGCTGTATAGGTCTCTCGAGGGTGAAGTGGCCGAAAAGGTGTGTTGGAGCCTCCATACCACAGCAAATCCCTGTTAGGAGAGGCTGACACCGTGCTCAAGATCAAAGCCGGCGACTTCGCAAACACCACCTTCCAACAGATCTCCTCCCTCCTCCAGCGGAACCCCGAGTACTACACAGTATGGAACCACCGCCGCAGACTGCTCCTCGATGTCTTCGAGAGAGAACTCAAGTCGGGCAACAGCGCAGTCAGCGAAACCCAGCCTGAGCATGCAGGTTGTCCAGATGGACCGCAAGTCACACTGACGCTGGCACAGCAAGAGATTGCCATGCTGATCAAAGAGGACCTACAATTCCTCATACCGCTCATCAAACAATACCCCAAATGCTACTGGATCTGGAACCATCGGTCATGGCTGCTAGCTACCGCTACAGAGCACCTCCCGGCTACGACCGCATTGCAATTATGGCAAGGCGAGCTTGCGCTTGACGGCAAGATGCTTGCACTCGATAGCCGCAACTTCCACGCATGGGACTACAGGCGCAAGATTGTCAGCGAGTTGGAGAGGCTGGGCAATAAGAGCATGGTCGAGCCGGAGTTCGAGTACACAACCAAGATGATCCAGAGTAACTTGTCGAACTTCTCGGCCTGGCACAACCGCAGCCAGTTGATTCCACGATTGCTGGAAGAGCGCAATGCCAGCTCCGAGGACAGGAAGAAGCTGTTCGATGGAGAGTTCGAGCTCATCACGACGGCATTATACACCGATCCATACGACCAGAGTCTGTGGTCCTACCACCAATACCTGATGTCAACGCTCGACCCGGATTCTCCCGTCAACGCGGTAGATTACGCTCGTAATACAGCTGTCTTGTCACCAGTCTCCAATGCAGACCGCCTTTCGTATCTTGAACAGGAGCTAGAGAGCATCAAAGAGATGCTCGATGGTGCAGAGGACTGCAAGTACATTTACCAAGCTCTGCTCGAATATTCGGGTCGATATCTCGATGTAGATGCTGGTAACAAAACCATCACAACGAAGGAAATGACAGCGTGGTTGACAGAGCTGAGAAAACTGGACCCGCTGAGAGAAGGAAGATGGCGCGACATGGAAGTAAAGATGCAGCTATGAATTCAATCCGTTCATTGAATCGAGTATCTCACTGGTACCAGCACGTTGATAGTATACTGAGGCAGCTAATACTGCCGCATGCCGGAGGTGGATCCATCGAGAGCCCGAGTTTTCATCTTGAATCTTTCGTAGTATCTCTCTGGTACGAGGGGTGTTTCGACACACGCAGGTCGCTGGTACCACCATGAGCATCAATAGACTTTTAGCATGAACTGTGGTATGCACGCGTCGACGAGATGGCGCAATGTAGAGTTCTAGGTTGCCTACATTAGTGGAACGGTCGAACGTAAAGCTTCTCGAAATCACTTGCTCTCTCAATGTAGCATCACTTACGGCCGATATATCAAGTTGCTGGTCTAGTCTAACCTCAAGCGTATACTACGACGACTGCACTTATGTAGTCTTGACCGGATAGGGTGACATCCGACGGACTCGCTTAGGTCGGGGTGAAGTCCATGACAGATCCGAAGAGGGAAAGTGGGCTGATTAATAAGACAAAACCACTGACGCAGCCTTCACATGCCTCGGCGAAGAAGCCTATCGCGGTAACATGGCCATCTAGGCTCTCTTTCTCGAAGCCTCTGCCCTTGTAATCATACGCCCTCGCTAAGCTATAGTAAGGGTACCTCATCTGATGTTCATAACTAAGCGCGCCTGTCAGACATCTCTGAGATCGACTTCATCACTGCTCCGTCAACTTTCCTTCCCCAAACACCCCACTTTCTCACCAGCAACAACCGCTTTCCCATTCACCACCACCACCACAACACGCACCATGTCTTCCGCTACCAGCTTCTACGACTTCAAGCCCAAAGATGACAAGGGCGCGCCCTTCCCTCTCGCCAACATGAAGGGCAAGGTCGTGCTGGTCGTCAACACCGCTAGCAAGTGCGGCTTCACCCCTCAGCTTGACGATCTTGAGGCTTTGTACAAAGGTGCGTCATGAAAATGAAGAGAGACAATCAACACTCGTCCCATAGAAGAGTGCGCACAAGAGATCTAAAAACAACACCCCAACTAACACCCACTTCTCAATCGCAGACGTCAAGACCGCCCATCCCACCGACTTCGAAATCCTTGCCTTCCCCTGCAACCAGTTCGGCGGCCAAGACCCGGGCTCCAACGAAGAGATCCAAAACTTCTGCGTGCTCGGCCACAAAGTCACCTACAAAGTCCTCGGCAAGACCGAGGTCAACGGCACCGGCGCCGAGCCCGTGTGGGAGTGGATGAAGAAGGAGAAGCCCGGCCTCATGGGCCTGCAGCGCGTCAAGTGGAACTTTGAGAAGTTCCTCATCGGCAAGGACGGCAAGGTCAAGGGCAGGTGGGCGAGCACCACCAAGCCGGACAGCATCAAGAGTGCGATCGAGGCCGAGTTCAAGGCGAAGGCTTAGAGGACTTGTGGGAGGGAGGGGGGTTTCGTTGTGCGCGGAAAGAGAGGAAGAAAGTTGATACCCAGCTCAATGTAATCGATTGTTGTTATCTGTCTTTGAGAAGACACATGTTGTGTGTTTGTGCGGATTTTTGCGCTCTTCGACACTTTTTCATGTTAGGTGGGATCGACGCGCTTGTTCAGGCCGGCCCTCGTTCGGCAGTGAGATTGTCTGAGAGTCGTTTCGCAGTTTGTTCGAATCTCACTGGTATGAGGATGGTTCTCGATGTAGCAGACATGCTGATACCACCACACACCGAACCGTTGACCCGGCGAGATGCCAGGTTTGGCAGTTCTACAATTTGTTGGCATCTCACTGACGATGGGGATAATCTCGATGAACGAGAGTCGCTGATAACACTACTCACGGAGGCTTGATCCAATGAGGTCCGAACATCTGACAAGGCGTGATTTGTTAGTATCTCACTGGTGATAGGGGTTGATCTCGATATACGAGAGTCGCTGATAGCACTACATACGAAAGCTTGATCCAGTGAGATGCCAACATCGATCAAGGCGCGATTTGTTAGTATCTCACTGGTGATGAGCATGATCTCGATGTACGAGCGTCGCTCATACCACCACACGCGAACACCTTGTCCAGGGAGATACTAAGGTTTGACACCTGGTGGTTCGTTGACATCTCACTGGTCATGACGAGGATCTGGATGTACGAATGTCGCTGATACTACCACATCAGGATAACACGGGTCTCGATTGAAGATACTATAGACATTATTCAAAGAAGCTCTATGCAAAGTGGGAATGCAATTCAGAGGCAGCGGTCAATTAATTGAGCTGGACATAGTTGCCTAGTAGGTGAGATGTTAGTAAATCATGGCATGGAAACCCGTCAAGTTTCGACTTACCAGGAAACTGTCCTTGCTTTCCGTTGATTTTGCCGTTCCACCACTCGTTCTCGTTGGCTGTACGTTGAGTGATCTCAATAATATCACCGGCACTGAATGAAAGGTCACCCTCGGCCTGCGCTTCATAGTCGTATAGCGCGGTCACCGTTTCGGCTGCGGGCAGGGCAGACAAGCGACCGGGCTTGGGTTTGGGTGGCGGAGGCGCGGCCTTAGACTTTGCTGCGGACGCCCAGTGGCTGCCGGTACTGTTGGCGCGGCCAATATCGGTTCCGCTGGGAGAGTAGGGCGGAGGTCCGGTTCCGAGGGTGTCGGTAGACTGCCTCCTGCTGACTCCTGCTGAGCCGTTTTCCAAAGCCAGCCTGGACTTCGGGCCCTCGAGTCTGTTGGCGCCGTATTTGGACAAGGGCTTGCGAGGCCCACCAGTGGTCTTGAATTTGGTAATCGACAGAGCCTCGGTCTGCGCCTGGATCTCGCCGCGCTTCTCGTTGAAGCCCTCCTCGATGTCCAGAGTCAGGTTGAAGTAGCCAATGTCGATGCTCTGCATAGTCTCGTGCAGCGTGTAGAAGACGTTCAGCTGCATGTAGTAGAAGCTCTGGAACAGAGGCTGGATGAAGTCCTTCTCGAGGCGGAACAGTACGGGCAGATCCTCCTTGATAAGGTTGTTGAAGTATTCGTACTCTTGCGTCGCCATTTCGACGTCGTTCTCCGCCTTGTAGAGCGCCTTTTCGTCTTTCAAGCTCTTGTCCTTCTTCTCCTGCAGCTTCTTGAGGGTTGCCGTGTGTCGGTCGTAGTCCAGCTGCTTGTTGTCGCGCTTCTTGCAGCTCTTGCGGACGCCCTTGATGATCTCCATGAGCTCGTCGGCGGGCTTCACGATGCGGGCCTCGATCATCTCTAGCTCGGGCGACAGGCTGGCCTTGAGCTCGTTCACGATGTTCTCGTACTCCTCGCAGGCGCGGATCCCCTCGGGGTTGCCGTCGACCACGTAAGAGTCCGGATCACTGGCGCGGCCAGAAATAGGCTTGTAGATCTCGGCGCAGGCCTTTGCGAACTCGATTTGGTGGTCCAGCATGCCTAGAATGGCCTTGAAATACTTCTCGCTCTCGTCGTGGAGCTTTTTGGTCTCGTTTTCGAGGTCCGCAAAACGGCGTTCGGCGTCAATATACACGGCATCCTTGGTAATTTCGCCCATATTGAAGCGCTGCTTGAACATTTGGGGCGCCTGCGAATGAATCATCGTCAGCCCATGGTCGCGAACTGCCAGGCAGCCATATAACGCACCCTCGTGGCGCCCTTTGTGAATCCCTTCCAACTCATTGCGGCGGTGTCTCTCGTTGGGCGGGGGGCGGATTTGGGAGTTAGGTGTCGCTGGTATGACTGCAGTGGTCGGTATGAATGCAAGGAGAGGGGTGGTTGCCAGCTCGCGCTCTCCTCGGTTGTTTCGCTGTGGTTAGAAAGTGGGTATGCGGGCACCAGCACTGGCGACTTTGCACCGTCACCGGGAATGACGGAAGAAGTGGCTTAGCTGGCTTGGCCGAGCGATTCACGGATTCACGGTATGCAATGACTTATGAAGGAGTGGCGGCAAGTGGCCGATCCGTGGTGATCTTTGTTATACTGCTTCTACTGTTCCCAGCATACCTTAATTGACCCGAATGTCTGGGTCTAACATGTGCTTTGTGCGTGAACATCGTCATCCATGCGCTTCCTGCATCTACGTCATGTTTCACTTGCTTCCATTCAAACCTGAAGCCCAAAAATGAGTGTTGCATAGGTAAAATGTCATGTGTCAACCTTTCTCAGTAACTATCTGTCAATGTTTGTCAAATCGATATTGATCATTCTCATTGGTACCAGCGTGTTCTTGATCGTCCAGAGATGCTGATACCACCGCTCACTGTGGCTTGAACCAGTGAGATACTGGTCTACGGCGACTATTCTCTCACTAGTATACAGCGCGATTCCGTATCCGAAACTTGCTGATACCACCACCACAGTTGACAGACTTTGACCAAAATGAAGAGGTTGACATACCATAGCCAGAACAAAGGGCTGAGTCACCACGCCACTGGATGGACAGGGATCAAGCAAAAATGCATCGGCCGGGAATCGAACCCGGGGCTGGCCGACATCTTAGATCTGAAGATCTCGAATGGCAACGGCCAATTTTACCACTAAACCACCAATGCTATTGTGTGAGCGTCTGGTCTATCTAGACACTAAGTACCTTGAAACAGTGGGCAGCATGCTCGGCAAAAACCACCCGGATGGTGGTCATGGAAAGCTTGAAGGTGAATTAGGTATCAGAGTAGGCAGTGGCGTTATCGGAGGTGACGGTTAAGAGAAAACCAAATGTGCCAGTGAGAGTGGCCTCTTCTCTCGGCGACCTCTCACCGGCAGCTAGGCCTCTCTTCAGACGTAAAGCGTCTAATACCACCTCACGTGGAGAAATCGTGCCAGTGATGGCAAGATGAAGAATGTCGACTGGTGAATGTGGATCACTACTTGGATTGAGAAGCAGTATTCTGAGACGTGTATTCGTTGCGATTTGTGGTGAATATGTTACAGGACGCTGGAGGCGAGCTCATTAGAACGCCGCTTGCCGACTTGGTCAAGCTAAAGCAATTACTATAAACAATACAGGGCCGTAAGGTTTTCCGTAGCAGACACATCTAGTGCTGGCTCCATTCGATGGTGTTGAGGTCGACGCCCTCCTGAACAAGCTCCCACAGTGGGCTCAGCTCGCGGAGGAACGTCACGCGCTCTTGCACGGCCTTCAGCACGTAGTCGATTTCGGCGTCGGTAGTGAAACGGCCAATACCGAAACGGATACTGGAGTGTGCGCTCTCGTCGCTGTTACCGAGAGCACGGAGAACGTAAGATGGCTCAAGCGAGGCAGAAGTGCAAGCTGAACCAGAGGATAGGGCAATATCCTTGAGAGCCATCAAGAGAGATTCACCCTCGACGTAAGCGAAGGAAACGTTGACGCAGCCAGGGTAGTGCTTGGTCGGGTCTCCGTTGAGAGAAGTGTGCTCCATTGCAAGAAGTCCGTCGGTGAGACGCTTGGAGAGCTGGGCGATGCGCTTGGTATCGTACTAATTGTGATGTTAGCCAATGCTCGAGGAAACAGTCAAAATTAGTAGTGTGTAGTGATAAAGGAAGTCATAACATTTACGTAAGCTGTATCAGCAAACAGATCACCTGTCACAGTGCACTCAGAAAGCCATGCATGTTGTAGCGTATAATCATTCAAAGGGGTAGGGGAAAAGATGGGGAGGGTTCGTGGCTTACCTCCATTTCTTCGTTGCAGATGCGTGCTGCCTCGCCGAAGCCGATGACCAATGCAGGTGCAATGGTGCCAGACCTCAAGCCTCTCTCTTGGCCACCACCAGAGATGATGGGATCAATTCTGACTCTGGGACGTCTGCGCACGTAGCATGCACCGATGCCCATTGGTCCGTAGATCTTGTGCCCCGAGATGGACATGAGGTCGATGTTCATCTTGTTGACGTCCATGGGGATCTTGCCAACGGCTTGAGCAGCGTCAGAGTGGAAGAACACCTTCTTGCTACGGCACAGCTTGCCGATCTCTGCAAGAGGCTGCTCAACACCAATCTCGTTGTTGACAGCCATGATGGAGACAAGGCAAGTTTCGGGCCTGATAGCCTTCTCCAACTCCTCCATGGAGATCAAGCCGTTGTTTTGCACAGGTAGGTATGTGACCTCGAAGCCCTCGTCTTGCAAATGTCTGCAGCTGTCCAAGACACACTTGTGTTCTGTCTGGCAGGTGATAATGTGGTTCTTCTTGCCAGATCGCTTGAAGAATCTGGCCACACCCTTGATGCTCATGTTGTTACTCTCTGTTGCTCCCGATGTGAAGATGATCTCTTTCGGGTCAGCACCAATCAAGTTGGCGATGTGCGTGCGAGCCTGCTCAACACCGTTGTCTGTCTCCCAACCGTAGGCATGTGTCCGCGAATGCGGGTTACCGTAGAGTCCTGTGAAGAAGGGAAGCATGGCGTCAAGTACTCGAGGATCCGTCGGCGTGGTGGCCTGCATGTCCATGTAGATGGGTCTGGTGCCTTCGTCCATCACGGTCGCCTGTTTCAAGATTCCGGCGGCGGGACTCATCATAGCATCGGCGCTCATGCCCGTCGCCGGCATCGTGGCATCCTTGGGCTTGACACCGGTCTCGGCGAGGAAAGCCTTCTGATCTTGCTTGATTGTCTGTTCAATGTTGACGGTGGCGTTCTTAGGCGCTGACTCGGAGACATAGGTCCGTCGGCTCTTCGCAGCAATGCATGCTCTGGGCAGCTGCTTTGCGAAAGGCAGAGAAGGCGTTGACAGCCTCCTCGAGCACTGCCTTAGCGCCTGTCGCGCGAATATGGGTGCAGAGGTCGACATTGTGGGAATGTAAAGGATGAAACAATGGTGATGACACCGGGAGAGAGGAAAGTGAGATTGCTCGGGGGTGAAGTCGGAGGCAAAACAAAGCTCCTCGGTGATGGGTGTGCCAAGGCCGGTCACGTGGCAGTCCCCATTTGGCATTATTCAGCGAACTTGGGCTGCTTCGATGAGGCTTACATATCCTGTTTCTCCACTATCTTCGCTGTACTGTAGCGAGTAGCGAGGTATCTCCTTCTGGAACGACCCATCACATGTGGTGCTATCTGGACATGTCACTTGGAAAACATTCTGACCACCAACGAGAGCTGCATCTCATCGTGCAGCATCCCTCTCTTACCGGTACGACTTCTTGAAAGGGAGGAGTCGACATACATCGCCAATGAAAGCGTGGCAAGAGCGAACGACTCTTGCGAATGCGCGGGTCGCTATTTTCAATAATATGTGAGCTGCATTTGTTGTAGAGGTTTAGAGCAGCTGAGACGCCACACGAGTTGGCAGAAGCGAAAGCGAAAGCTACCTAACCATGCAAGCAGAGATATTCTGCATCTATCTCGGCCAATATGGATGCGTCTTGGTGTAAGTACATGTAGGGATTCGGGGATTCCCCGAGTCAACCTGGACTGGCGCAGTAGATCCTTCCATGCTTACAACACTGCTTAAAACAACAACAACATTGTAGTGGTGCAAGGTAGGTAAACATATACTCCAACTTACTCCCATCATGTCACAAATCAACAACAAGCACCAGCTCGCTTTCTCTGAAGACCACTCTGAAAGTCCACAATGTCCACCATCAATTGGCCAGATGACTCTGCATTCGATCCATTCAACGTATCGGAGCAGACGTAAGTGCTACTCGATCTGTATTGGATCATTCAGTCGCTCACCATGCCCAGGTACAAGATTGTCTCTGAACATGAGATCAGAGCTGCCGTCTTGATCCCCAAAGACCTTAAACCCGGCCTGCATCCAGTCATCGTCAACGTGCACGGCGGCTTCTTCGCGACGGCACACTCGCTCTTCGCGCCATTCTTCGCTCCATGGGCTCTGAAGCTTGCTCTCGATCACGGTGCGGTCATCGTGTCGGCCGATTATCGACTTCTGCCGACGCCGAACGGGGTAGCAGACCAGCTGGAAGACCTCGAAGATTTCTGGCAGTGGTACCGTGGCTCGTTATCCTCAGTACTGCAGCGAGAAGCTCCCGGACATCAGATTGACTACGAGCGGTCGCTTCTGACCGGTGGCTCTGCCGGCGGATACTACGCCACACAACTCGCCATGTCCCACCCGGACGAGATCTCAGCGCTCGGGTTGACGTATCCGGCCGTCGATCTTCGGGATGACATCTGGACAAAGGGCCCGGCGAAGGGAGCTCCTACTGTACTTCGCTTCCCATTGGAAGGGATGGCTTCTAGAGAGGATGCGCTGTCGTGGGTTGAGGGAAAGCGAAAGACGGTGGCAAGCAAAGGCGGGTTCGAGATTACGCCTTTCGTTGTCGCATTGACCCAAAATGGTCTGTTTGCGCAGGAGATGTTAGAGCATGATGGCGTGAAGCTCCAGGCGGAGCATCTGCCACTGGAAAGGCTCAAGGCTGGCGCGCGGTTGCCGAAGGCTGTGTGAGTCAATCTACCTTGATCGTTGTAGGCTTTGCTGACCCATAACAGTTGGGTGATCCACGGAGACGATGATTCGGTGGTTTATCTTCGCCAAGCTCAAGCTCTCGTTGATTTGATCAAAGACAAGTCGCCCGAGACGAAGCTGCGTTTTGACATTGCAAAGGGTCACGATCACGCTTTTGACGTGGAACCAGCGTATTGGAGGGAGTATGCTGGTCCGGCCATGGGGTTCGTATCAAGCAACTGGTTGCAGTAATTACACGTGGTGGTATTTGCAGTTTATGGCTACGCTGGAACACCAACGAGAGACTCTTCTTACCGTACTTGTCTCTTACTATCCTTACAATAACCAAGAGAGTTCGACACCGAGAGCAACGAAATGTAGCACCTTCCACTCCATGGTCGTAGAAAGTCTTCGTGGTAATACTGTCACGCTCTCTCTAAAATCTCAGACTCTTGCCAACTGAGGGAGTACCACCACAACCCGTTGCTCTCCTCCGTAGCAATAGTGTATGCCATTGAGCAAACTACCCGAAAAATTCCACCCCGAAGGCAACCTCTTTGCACTCGTCTCCTCGTTCTCGTCGATTATGGTCGTTAATATCGCGGGTCTACCCAACGCTCTTCTCTCCTTTGCCTTCCCTCGCACGTAAGAAGAACAACATCATCAACATCATGCAACCTTACCTTGCTCTCCCACTGTTCCCCTTCGCCTCCACAATCCGCCTCCCAACTCCCTCCCCCGACCAATACGCCCCAGTACTCGTCCCCAACGCGACAAAAGGCGCCGTATGCTCCCCAGCAAACCAAATCCCCCTCTCCGGCAACCCCTCCCGCATGACCTCAACATCCTCATCACCCTCCTCCAACCCAACTTGGAAGTTCGCATAGCTGCCGTAACCCGCGAACTCGTCGTTCGCCCAGGCTGTGGCAAGAACTCCCGATGGCTGGCAAGCGGGGGAGGAAGGGTTGTAATTGGGGAGGTGCGAGAAGTAGGGGGTGAACCAGTCTATCAGGGCGTGGTCACGGGCTTGGTGGGATGTTGCAGTGGATGCCAGAGAGGCGATGTGGGTAGCGCATGGGCCGTAGATGTAGAATAGGAGAGTCGGGTGGGCGGTTTCGCCTGGGAGGGCCGCGAGATTCATGCCTTGCTGATCCCATTGTTGGGGGTTGCTCTGGGCGTAAGTGGGTGCTAGCCAATGGGTGAAGCCTGGGTAGTGGTGTTGGGTTTGCGGCATCTCGTTTGACTTGGATTCCTGGTGTAGTGGTTGTGTTGTGGCGATTACGTTGGGTGTTTTGTTGTCTGGGTCTACACTCTTGGGCTCTGAAGAGGTTGGTGATGTGGATGTGTTGTTGTTATCGCTGTTCCAGAAGGCTTCGGGGAATGTGATGTAGACTTTGTCTAGAGTGCCGTAGCCGATGCTCGATATCGCTTTTGCTAGGCGGGGCTTCAGGGGTGGTTCGAAGGCGTTTTGATTTCTTTTTAGCCAACCTGTGGAGTTCTGTCAGTATCATTGTGAACGAAGATCTCAGTGTCTCCCGCTGAGATCACTCGCTGAGCTGATGAAGCCATGTGAAATGTGCTTGGCATCAAATTGACGCAAAGACTTGATCTGAAAACACATACCCAATGGCATCGTACACACAATCTCATCGAAAGCCAGTCGAGTTCCGTCCGCGGTTTCGAGCTCAGGTTTAGTCTGACTCTCATCAGAAATTACTCTCACGACCTTCGTCTTCAGCCTAATAATCGCCTTCTCACGAGCAGGCTTTGCCACAGCCTCCAAGATCTTCTCATAAGTGCCAGCAACAAAAGGATTCTCGCCCTCAATGCACTCCTCGAGAAAGAAGAACTTGAGACTCTGGCGCTGCACAGGACTCCCGACGTAAGCACCCCACATACTCGTTGTCTGCAGCAGCGTCTTGCGTTTCCTCTCGGCCTCGACAGAAGGCAGATCAGTGAAGAGATCTTTGACTTTCTCTTCGAAGAAAATGTACAAGCTTCTCGAAGCAGGGATCGACTTGCTGTGCTCGTTGCTGTACTTGAACGCCGCGGCTATCAAGCCGTCGTCCCACAGGAGGCGGCCGTACTCGCCGGCTTCGTCAGGATCGAGAGGCTCGCCTTGAGAATTGATGACATTTTGCTCTTCGTCCCAGGCGTGTAGGACGGTTCCGGTGTCCCGGGCGATTTGCATGATCGGGTTGTCGTTTGTGCCGTGGATCCAGTTTGGCCCTCTGCGAGCAATGCGTTAGTAGTCGAGCTCAGGTACCTAGGTATGAGTTCATGATTCCTGGAAATCAAAATCGCCAATACCGCTGCCGAAGTCACTGACATACAAATCAACCGGATGCCCTAGATTCCAGCTCTGGCCCACCCGACCACCAAGCCTGTTCCTAGCTTCCAAGATGGTGACTTTGAAGCCATGCTGCAGCAGAATGTCGGCGCATCTCAGGCCAGCGAACCCGGCTCCGATGATACCGACGCTTATCGGCGGTGCTCGCGACATTCCCGTCCTGAGCATGTGATCTTGTTGCTCTGTGTGAAGATATTTGCTCAGGTGGAGGTCTTGTAGCATGCGAGACGTGCCGAGGGCAGATTGGTAAGGGACGTTCGAGCTTCCTTCCATCGCTCGACGCCTGTGGTATCAGCAACTTTCGCTCATGAAATTACGCGCTCTATACCAATGAGAGGATGATCGCCAAATACTAGTATCTCACTGGCTTAGACGTCGGCGAGCGATAGTACCAGCATCTCTAGAAGATCAAAAACGTGCTAGTACCAGTGAGGTCGTCTATTTGACAAGCATTGCCATATAAGGAGGTGGCACACACCCCTCCCTCCCCCAGCAGCTTGGCAATTGACAGCTCTCAAGCCTGATGGTATTATTGCCTCACAAGATAGACCTTGGCATCCGGACAGGAAGTGATCGATATCACGATAGCATCTTAAGGTTGATTAAACGAGCATTCGCTACTGCAAGTAACCCAATCGAACAGCAGATTGCGACGCTCGGACTCGTCAGCTTTATTTCGGTAGAAAACTCCGAACGTTAGGAAATGAAGCGCGGCCGGGATGGGATGGCTTGCAGGAGTGCCGCCACTCTTGTCCACAAACGAGTTCCTGTTTTCTTCGTGTATCTACAATGTAGCGACTTCCCCTCGACGTGGCCTTTTTCATGGCCATCGACCCTGACTAAGAGACAAGAGGCCCTGTACACAATCCAACTCCTCCTCGCCGGAGATACTGCTACTCTTCCGGTCTCGCATAAACGCTGCCAACTCTGGATCCTGATCCGGGTCCATCACCTTCTCTGTTGCGGCTCGCGGTCGAGGGGTCTGGGGAGGTCTTTTCCCTGTTCTGGACGCCTTGCCTGTGCTGCCAACTGCACGACTTTCACCAAGCACTGTTCGCCTGGCCTTCCCACTACTGGATCCCATCACAGGCTGTGATGATGGGAGGACATTTCGCTCCGGCGACCAGTTCTCCTTGTCCGATTCGTTCCCTGGAATGTAAATGGATGCACCGGACTCGGAATATTTGAGTTTCAAGGCTGACTTCGGCACGATCTCCACGCCATGCTGTAGTCTGCCGGCTGATGTGTTCGATCGGTGCAGAGATGGTCTTGGGTGGTCGAGCTTCGTACGCTTCGCCGATGACTGCTTCATCACAGTGGCATTGCGTTTTGCTGGGAGAGAACCCAGGACTCTCCTGCCAGAGTTCGCACGCATGAGTCCAATCGCGTCCGCTGCTGATCCACTGGCGTCCTTTTCAGCTTGCTCCTCCTGGTCGTTCCTGGCATCCTTGTCACACCAGAACTCCCAAGCTCGAGAGTCGTGTGATCGGCCACTGGCAGACCGCCGCAACGGATTCCCGATATCACGAGACACACGCGCCAAATCCAAAGATGGTACGCCAGGCCCATGACTGCTGTTGAAAGATTGCCTCAGCTGCTGCGATGGTCGTGGTGGCGACGGTGATGGGCTGTCTTTGGTTATGATCTTAGCAGCTCCCTCCGAGGTCATCGAAAGACGGACGAATGATGACGATTTCTTCAACGGACGGTCAGAATCTGCGCCAGCCGCACGCTCGCTAACTGGCAGATACTCGTCCGTCTCGCAATCCTCTCTGAAAGATGATGCCCGACGTTTGTTTGCAAGATACCCATAATTTGCAGTAGCTGGGAGCGAATGGCGGCCGGATGTCCCAGACTGGAGAGCCTGGTACGCAGCTAATGCCGAGTACCCTGCAGAAGGCGTCTCGGCCTCGGGTGCCCTTTGTGCATCATGACTGTCGTGGTAGCTGGCACCTGGAGGTGCTCTGGGTAGTGAAGATGGTGGCGGTGGTGTACTGTGGTGCTGGTTCTCGGACAAGGTCTCGTCGGGTATTGTAGCATTACTGTCATCGCTGCCAAAGTTGGGAGGATTGAAGGGAGCACTGTATGACGGGGCAGCACCTGCGCGCGAGGCCTGGTATTGGGCCACTTCATGAGGCAGAAGCGGGCGGGCCTTTCGTCGCGAGCTTTGGCGTCGGTTCTGGAACCAGATCTTTGGTGGATGCGCGTTAGTGACCATCATACGATCCACCGGGTGGCATTGTACACAGTTGCCTACCTGGACTTCCTTCTCGCCGAGCGCGACTTGCTTCACGAGTTCTTGACGCGCCGCCTTGTCGGGCTTTGGGTCGCGCTTGTATGCCTCTTCCAGGATTGCCTGGTCCTCAGTACTAGCTCGTTTGTCAGAGACCATCGCAAATGCTGGCAGCTATTCGCATCATGTACCTGGTCCTCTTCCTCTTTTGTCTAGCCAATGGCTTCTCGTCGGCCTTGGGCGGGAGGTTGTTCGGCATGGTGGAGGACGAGTGGTTGAGGAAGGCATAGTTTCCGGGACTTGCGTCTGTAGTCGGACCAGCGTCGCCTTCAAGACGATCCATATTCGTGAGGTGTGTTGAGGGTAGTCGGTGCCAGGATCGCGAATATGTCAACGTAAATGTACAGTAGAGCAGTGGTAGAGCACGCGTCGAGGGTGTCACGCGCCAACCCACTAAAGTCTAGCGGGTACCACAATCACGATGGTCTGGGCTTAAGAACAGCATTCCCAACCTCGCAAACACCGACACACGACACGACTGTTGATGCCATGGAGACACGCACAGAGTTTCGAAGCCGGGTGCATATTGCCATGCAAACCATTCTTGTATCAGCTACTCTTCGGCGCTGCGTGGGAAATCAAGAGCCTCATGCGGCTAGGCATCATCCCACCACTTAACACTACCTCTCACCAATGAGCGTGCATCTTCACGAAAACACCTCCAAGTCACGTGCACTTTCGCGCGTGGATGTCTTGCCTCCTGCACGCATTTCCGTCTTGCTTATTCTGGCGCTGACTGGCGAAGCAGTAGTAGTGAAGTACCCTATGCCGGGTGCCGTACAAGAGCCCCGTCGGCCGTCGAGTATCATGCCTACTCATTTCGTCTCGTCTCCGCCAACGTCGCCATCACCCGAATATAGTATCGCTGTTGAGGCGGGCTGACAGATGTTCAGGAGTCAGGAGTGCGATCACTGCTTACCTCGAAGCACGGGGTTTTTCGACTCCAAGACCCAGTACTGTACACATAGTACAGCAGTGGGTATCACCTCACCCAAGTCCAAAGACAGCCCGCAGCATTTCCCCCGCAGCGCCGATGAGAGACATGGGCAGACCGTCTCTCATCTGTACTGTCATCAAAAGACTAGTTTCGACGGCACTGCATCACTCATGCACGATGGTCAGCATGTCTCAGGTTAATATATTCGCTAACCCGGCACGCTCGCCCTACAGATGTCCTGAAGTAGAAGTAAGTCGTTAGGAGACAGCAGCCAAGGCAGTCACCGGAGCTGGAAATTCAAAACTCGGACTCGCCGAGCGGCTGAAGAACAATCCATGCCGCGTCTTAGCCCTGATTCCTCCCACCACCTCAGGTGGCATGGGTCAGCACAAACGCTACATGTACGGCTGATGCAGGTGCTCACCGGTCTAAATGGTCGATGGAGGAAGATTGCCGAGAAGACACAATCTCAAATTCACTGTCAAGCTTCGCGACACGTGGCACAGACACCATCTGGTCACACATTCGAAGGGTTCTGCATGGATAAAGAAGCTAGTTCGCTGTATGCTACGACACCACTGCATCACGGGTGCCATGTAGGATGGCAGAGGCCGCGACAATGGCAGGTCCGCCGGATCAAATGCATCGGACCCTCTGTCCGATCTCAGTACCCGCAGTAACCGTGGCAGAATCAATCTGCCATTTCACAGTGACAGTAGTGTCACTCACTATGCGGCATGGCCGAAAAGGATCATTTGCACGAGCCAGCAAACATCTACGGCCGTAGTTACTTTATTGCATCCGCAATGCAAAAGCCTTGTTCTTAGCATTGCCTCGAGCACGCATTTCGAGTACAGCATACAGTAGGTATGACCAACCGTGCGGCTCACGAGATAGCTTCGGTCAACCACAGCCGCAGCCAGGATTGCTCACTCCAGGCACACGTGGAACTGACAGGGATTCTACATTGTTTGGCTTTCCAATGCCTATTGGGTGGCCAGGCCATAGGCAGCAATCCGGAAAGCGAATCAATTGACCGTTCTTGCAATCAGCTTACCAATACGCGTCAAGACTCATCTGTACAACCGCGAGCTCTCCTGAAACACCATGTGACTGGACAACCTCAAGCAAGTACACTGACACTGGCTACTTACTCTGAACCTTAGCACCTCGGCACGCGGCATGGTCTCTGGCGATCGTTAGTGGACACAAGACTAGAAAGTCTAACTGTCTTCGGTCTACCCGGAGTCAGAGTCTGGCTAGAAGATGCGGTAGCTAGACATATCGTCACAGTCGGTTGCATTACTGGCAGCAGGCCCCCAAAAAGTACTATCGGATCAGTCTACCTATCTGAATACCACCCAGTCCACGTCTTGCCGATTTCATCTCTACGGGCCCTCCGAACGAACAAGGCATCTGTTCATGAAAGTCGCAAGGTGACAACACTGCAGATTCAAGCATCAGGTCTCAAAAGCAACCTCTTCGACCTCGGTGCCTAAATGGATGTACAGCCGCGTCTACACTTTGCGTATGCAGATCCCGATACTGGTACATTGGCGGTTGTCTCTCTTGTGAATGCTTATAACAGACGATTCCGCTGCACTCGGTTCTTGTAAGACAAGTCGTCACAAATGTCAAACTCGGAAACAAGAAAAAGAATGCCAACCATGCGAATCGCTGTTGCTGGGGTATGAGATTGAATGGTCGTCTGTCTATCTAAGAGCTACACTAACATCTTTGCAGTACGTCTCAGTTCATATACAAAGAAGGGTCCACTCTGTCTAGCCCTCGACGGTTGTCACGCCGTGATGCAGCAGATCCGCAATCTTTCTGCCTCTTTGAGAAGAAACACTTTGCTCAGCTAACCTGTCAAAGAACCGGAGGCCTTGCCGTCCTGATCGCACATTCGATCATCGAAGAGACAAACCATAGCGTGGTGCTCCTTTCTCGGGCGGTAAGTCGTTCAAGTTGAAGACCGCGTATCGGTTCCCGTGCAGCTTTACTTGACGCTGCTTCATGACCACTTTCCCAAGCTCATGATGATAGGCTCTCATCACTGATACCAAACCAGGCTAAACCTGCACTTGCTGCTCGTGGTTTCCAGATCGCCGCTGTCGACTACGATGATGCCGACGACCTCAAGTTCGCACTCCGAGGCATCGACACTGTCATCTCGACTGTGACAGGACCCAACCAAATCCTATTGATCAAAGCCGCAGTCTCCGCTAGAGTACGACGCTTTGCACCGGCGGAGTTTGAAGGACTACCACAACTCAGGCCTACCAACGACCCTCTCGATCGACAGAAGACAAACGCTTTGAATTGGTTGCGACATTTCAGAGGTAGCATCCAGCACACCGTATTTGCATGTGGCATCTTCTACGAACGCTTCCAGCCTGGAGGACTCCCACGGGCACTTATAGCTCGCAACGTCGGCTATCTCAGCGAAGGTTCATTCATTATGGACTGCGGAAACATGACCGCAGAGTCGCCAGCCCTTGGGTCCTCCAATCAACCCGACGTGACCATCTGCATGACTTCAATCCGGGATGTGGCCAGATTCGTCACCAAAGCCATCGACCTTCCGACATGGCCTCTGGAGTTGCGCATGTGTGGTGAGAGAGTCACCGTTCACAACTTGACTGTCCTTGTTCAGCGATTGAGAAGTAAGATTACCCATTCAATCAACCCGTCGAAGTCACTAATGTGCAATTTTCTAGAAGCAAGATTCCAACCCTTAGTCGCACACAACCCGAGCTCCCTACGTGCCGAGCTTGCCCACGCTGTAGTGCAGGGTGATCGGCTTCGCGCTCTCAAGCTGCAGATGCTCATTGCTACAGCTGAAGGACGTTACGACTTTCCGACACGCAACCTGAACGACACATTTCCAGCTTTACAAGTCGAACGTTTCGCGGATTGGTTCGTCAAGAGGTGGGAGGCGCATCAAGCTGAGTAGTAAGCTTGTGAGGTGGGGGTAGCACGACGGACTGGAAGAGGAGCATAACTGGACTGGAGCCTGTCACCAAAAAAGCATTCAAGACCAGAGTCTCGGAAGTAAACAACTCTCAGCTCCTAAATCAACTAAATTTCATGATGTGATCTGCAATGGTTATTGTCGTTCCTCCGCCATGCCTACCGCCAATCATTGTCAAAATATCTTATACAGCTTAGCGGGTGGCTTGCATCTTCATGCAAGCAATTGGACTTCTGTCCTACAGAGCCAGCCAGTCGGAAGCAAAGGGTGATTTCTCGCGGCTGAAAATGTTCAAGGCTAGACGCCAAGCTATAACGACACATCACACTCGAACAACAGGGCTGATGTTTACCATTGTCGAATGTCGGATGACATCTTCTTGGAACTCGGATGAGCTGACCTTGTTTCATGCCCTTGCTCGCGGTGGCCTGACACGAATATTAACTTTCGTCATTACAGAGGGGCGTTGGGCAGACAAGCAGCAACGGCAACAACAGCCGATACCCACATGCGACTCGCAAGAACAACACATACGTATACCGTACCGCAGTCATGGTATTGTTAAAGCATCTTTTCTTCAAACTGTCTGGATTAGGAGCGTGCATCCGACGTCATTCGCAGCTCGGAGTGACCCCCAAAAGGCACAATGAGGGCATGCGATGAGAGCGGCCTTGAGGCCGGCGGGGTCGATTTGATTGAGCAGGCGCATTATTCGCCATCTGCGCCGGTCTGGCCGAGCATTGTCCATACAGCCCTTCACACTTGTCGCTTGTGCTCGCTGTGGTTCGTCCGTCTTCCATCGTCCGTTCGTCGACTTTGCGCATCACGATCACTCTGAGCCCGTGTGACCTCACTCTTGCGTCATGTTGATGATTTTCTCGACAAATGACTGAATGTTCAAAATGCTTCATATATGCCCGCATGTCTTGCTCTAACATCTATCTAACTCATCTACTCTCATACTCACGATACCAAGATACCCTTACTCCAACATAACAACTCTTCTCGTAAGTTCGTGTCAGACTCCGGAGTTCTTGCCGGTCGATCTTCAATGGACAATGTCACTAACTTTCCACTTACAGAACCCACCACCACAACCACCAAAATGTCTGACGCCACTTTCCACATGACCAAGGAGGACATCAAGAAGCCCGAGTCCAAGGCCTCGCAGTCTAACAACGGCAACGTCCCCGCCGACTCTGACGCCGCCAAGGCCCAGTCGATCGTCGACTCCAACACCCCCAACAAGAAGGACCTGATCAACGAGCGCGTTGCCGGCCTCCCCCTGCCCGAGGACCCTCCCGTCAAGTCCGACTTCAACTCCGCCGACGGCTCTGCCGTCAACGTCGGTTCCGGCAGCATCAGCGGCACCACCGGCCAGTCCGGCCCTGAGACCGCCGAGTCCTCCGTCCGCGTCGACGGCGCCGCCACCAAGACCAACACCGCCCCCCACGGCGGTGCCCGCGAGGACCTCGTCGGCGGTATCCCCAACGACGCTGTGGCCCGTGGCTCCAAGGGCAAGGACGGCCTTGTCGACACCACCAACTAGATTGTTTTGTTTGATTGCGGATAGCAAGATCACGAATCATCTACAACCGGAAGAAGAGAAAGACACCAAAATTGCTGGCAAGTCAAGACCATCAGTGCTGGCTTGAACAACTGCAGCAGCAACAAACCTTCTGCTCGACTTGTCTTTATATCAAAGACATTTTTCCCTTTTTTTGACAGTGGCGCGCTGGAGCGTTTTGGGAGAGCGAGAGCTCGCGGCCACTTGCACGTTTACGAATTCGACGAACGAAGGAATAAATCATTGAGAAAAAAAAACTCCAGGACGTCTGAATAAGCATTTTCTGGCGCTTGGGATGAATAGAGAGCATGAGGCTATGACTCTACATAGATAGTTGAAACCCATGACAAAATAAGTTCATAAACTTCAAGATCATTGACTTTCCATATGTGTTTTGTCTTCCATGTAATTGTGTGTGTCGTTTGGATGTCTTTGCTAAAGTTGGTTCGATCACTTGATGAGTGAGTCACCGCGACAGGATTCTCACCACACCGCGTTATCGGAGTACTACGATCGATACTCGACGGGTCCTCAGGCGCATTTATGTGCGCAAAGTCCAGCATGTCCTTGCCAGGCATGTATGTTCTTCTAGGCAGCCTGGGCACCAACTATCGGAACTCACTAAGCGACCGTAGCTGCTATCAGTCCATTCATCCATATCATCGTAATGCCACCATACTTGCTCTGAATTGACAGCATGTCACACATACCTGGTATGTTAGCGGGAGATAGGTGTTGCATCAAATCGACAGTACCCCAACCCTAACCCTACAATGAATGTCGCTCGCTCTTCTCTTCTTACGATGTCTCCTTCCAATTTCAAATGCGATAAACATGGATTGAAGTCATGAATTCGTGGCAGGCACTATCGACACCGCGTGTGAGCATGTCCTGTGACCATTGACCAGCGCAGCCAAATTCTGAACGACAGTGGATTAACACAGTAGAAGCACACAGTCATAGCCCTCTCAATCGAGCCTACGTGTACACAGCTCAGCACCCACACGTACAGCCCATCGACAAAGATTGACGAACGTGGATGCACAAGCAATGATCACACCACCCCAGTGGCTCCACCTTGATGGCCACCTTTCACGATATAGGGAACTCACCAATCCAGCTCCCATCAAAATGGACAGATAACACCGTCATCACGGTACGAGAGACTAAAGCAAAGCATCCACAGACCAAGGAAAACTTAGATGCGACGTTCGTCAAAGTCGTTGAATTTTGTCTACCAAACAGCTAAGATCATTTACACTGCAAGCCTGGTAGTACCGCAACATCATCAAGTGCTAACACATTCGAAAACATTTAGAGCTTGCGCATGTCGACGACGCAGCGGATGCACTCGCCAGAGTGCATGTCGTGGAAGGCCTCGTTGATGCCGCTGAGGGGTTGACGGTGGGTGATGAACTCGTCGACCTTCAGCTTGCCCTTCATGTAGTCGTCGACCAGGTCGGGGAGCTGAGAGCGGCCCTTGACGCCGCCGAAAGCACATCCCTTCCACACACGGCCGGTGACAAGCTGGAATGCTGTGAAACAAAGTCAGTATGATCTGTCCGGGCACTCCTTTAGAAATCAGAGAAGAACTTACGGCGAGTAGAAATCTCCTGGCCAGCAGCAGCAACACCAATGATGATGCTCTCACCCCAGCCCTTGTGGCAGGCCTCGAGAGCGCTGCGCATGACGTGTACGTTGCCGGTGCAGTCGAAAGTGTAGTCACAGCCGCCGTCGGTCATGTCGACCAATCTGGACTGGATGTTCTCGCCCTCCTTCAGGTCCTTGGCCGGGTTGACAAAGTCGGTGGCACCGAACTTGGTCGCCCACTCCTTCTTGGCCTCGTTCACGTCCACGACAATGATCTTGCTCGCCTGCTGCTTGACCGCGCCCTGGATGACACTCAGACCGACGCAGCCAGCGCCGAAGATGGCGACGGTGGCGCCCTTCTCGATACCGCCCTTGCCAGCGGTGATGACAGCAGCACCGTAACCAGTGGTGATACCGCAGCCGAGCAGGCATGTGCGGTCCATGGGAGCATCCGGGGTGATGGCGACGACGGAGACGTCGGCGACGACAGTGTACTGGGAGAAGGTCGAGCAGCCCATGAAGTGGAGGAGATCCTTGCCCTTGCACTTGAAGCGCGAGGTGCCGTCAGGCATCACACCCTTGCCCTGGGTCGCGCGGACGGCACCGCAGAGGTTGGTCTTGCCGGATTTGCAGAACTTGCACTCCTTGCACTCGGCGGTGCTGCAGGTGAGGTGTGGTCAGTGAATGTCTCTCGGCTCACAGCATCTGGCCATCTCGAGAAGCTCAAGCTGACAGCAGGAAAGGCGGGCAAACTCACTAGAGCGCGACGACGTGGTCGCCCTTCTTCACGTTGGTGACACCCTCTCCCACGCTCTCGACAATACCGGCACCCTCGTGGCCGGGAACAATGGGGAAAGCTCCCTCGGGGTCCTTGCCGCTCATCATGTAGGCATCCGTGTGGCAGACACCGGTGTAGTAGATCTCAATGCGGACCTCATGGGCTTTGGGCGGTGCCACCTCGATGTCCTCGATGCTGAGGTCCTGGGCGGCATCCCAGGCCACGGCGGCCTTGCAAGTGATGGTCTTGCCCTCTGTAGAAGACATGTTTCCTGTGTTGTTCTGGCTCTTGACTCTTTGACTGTGCGGTGGTTGCTGTGGACCGGGTTTGGTTTGATGGTCTTTCAATGGGATTGAATGGAATGTTGGTAGGTAGGTAGAGAAAGAGGGTGATGATGAGATGAGAAGGAAGCGTGCGAGTCTCTCTTACCTGTGGAATAGCGACTGCATTCGGCAGATGATGTAGATGTCCGATCACTATTGGCGAAGTGGGGGTAAACGGAGGGCAAAGGAAAGAGAGGTGGGGAGGGGAAGCTGCTACCGTTGCTCGGCCTCCACTCATCCATGGCACACGCATGGGTCGGGAAACTTTTCTCAAGACGGTCATGCTTCGCTATGAATTGCCTCTCCCAGCACGCTTACTCTTGCTTTGCTCTGCATATGCCTTAGCTAGTATGTGTTTATCGCGTGTTTTCACGTATCTTGAAACAAATGCTTGCTGCTCGTGACCGGCCGTGTTCTTTTGCTACCGTAAGCATGGCCATTGCGCGGGTTCTGTGCGGTTGCTGCGGGTCTATTTCATGCCCTGTCCCATGTCCTCACGGCATGCTTATCGCGTGTGCTGTTCAGGTCGATGACCGGTCTGGAGTGGAACGAGTCGTCCGAGCAGGGCACGAAAGGCTAGATTGGGCTGCCTCGAGAGAAAACTACTTCTCATGGCAAGTCGAACCCAGACATAATCTGGACAAAGAGCTTGAGAATGACTGTACGAACACGAGTACAAGTTGCCAAATGCAATACATTATGAGCACCACCTTTTGAGCAACGTACATACACACAGATGATACTCTCTCTAAAGCACAAACGCCAGGTGCAATATACAACTACATGCAAAAGAAAAAGGACAAACTTCCAACCTGCCGATGCCCGGGCTTCGAGCACGCGTATGCATCGCTACAGGCCATCCTCCTCAGCTGCCACCTCTACCACTCCATTCTCGGGACCTCTAAGTTTGCGCATTGGGTTTCGCTAGTCTTGTCGCGCTGTTGTTTGTGTTGACGCTTCCTCTAGCACTTGGCCTCACCGGAACGGGAGTTCATGAGAAGAGCGACAATCAGACCGTAAAGACCTGTTCGAGAGAGTCAGAGTTGTGAAGTCTTCAGGTGTCGTGTGCATATAGGAACTTACCAAGGACTTCAGCGAAAATGAGAATAAGAATCATTCCGACGAAGAGTCTCGGCTGCTGGGCGGTACCACGGACACCAGCGTCACCGACAATACCAATGGCGAAGCCGGCGGCAAGACCAGCAAGACCGACGGAAAGACCAGCACCGAGCTGGATGAAGCCAGTGAACAGGGACTGGTTCTGGCTCAGATCGTTGGAGATCAGGACGGAGACGACGAGACCGTAAATGGCAATGATACCAGCCATAATGACGGGGATAATGTCTTCGAGAAAGTCAGCGATTGCAACATGTCGCCGATGGCCGTGGGGAGCATATCCTGGTTGCGCTAGAGGCTGCGCAATCCGAGGGAGCTCCAGTTCCAGGCGTGAGAAGACGTACTCTTGACGATCAAGTCGGGCCTGAGCACACCCATGGCAGAGATACCGACACCAGCCTTAGCGGTACCGTAGGCAGCACCGAAGCAGGTGAAGACGATGGCGGAAGTGCAGCCCATCGCTCCAAAGAACGGCTGTTGTAGCATGTCAGCAAATTCCTTCTTCCTTCCATCTTCTTGCTCTATCCGGCTCCTGTCGCGTCGACCAATCTCGAACAAAACGGCTCGTAGCGATGGTACCGTGCTGATGGTTTCGCGATCGCGTTGCCGCGCAGATGTGAGATAGAGCCAGGAATGCTCGAGAGGTGGAGAGTTGCACTTACGGCATACACGGGGCTAGAGAGATGTAGAGTCAGCACGTAGCACTTGATCAAGGCCTGATAGGCCAAATGTGAGCCTCCTCCTGCTTTCCAGACTCCTCCTGACCATGATGGCCATCCTTTCCTCCCGCGAGGTCGGGCTGCGGCGTGGACTCACCAGAGATCGGAAGACATGGCGAGTATGTGTGTGGGGTGTCGTTCGAAAAGGGAGAAGCTCGATTAGTTCGTTGCACGGGACGTCGTGATGCGAGAAGGGCTGATGAAGGCGTGTGGCGGTCTCGAAACAATGGTGACGGCGATAGCTGGGAGTTGTCGTGACGGCTGGCAGGAGCTGCCTGCCGCTTGGCATGGCCGAACCAGACGACGACGCGGGCCGGCTAGTCCCGCTCGCGCATGCACTAGCGTCCGTTCAGTCGCAAAGCTCAGAAAAATGAACTTCGCCGGCCAGCTTTGCGCTCGATCTTTTGCGACTTCGACCATTCTATCGATCCCAAGGCCGTGAACCCGTGCGAATTATTTGGGCGAGCTTTGTCATATAACCCTTCCAACTCCAACCACCACCAATACCAACAATATGTCCGCCGAGTCCGCCGCATGGCCTGTCGCCGACCAGGCTCTCTCCCAGGAGATCCTCGACCTCGTGCAGCAGGCCAGCCACTACCGCCAGCTGAAGAAGGGCGCCAACGAGGCCACCAAGACCCTCAACAGAGGTATCTCTGAGATCGTCATCCTCGCCGCCGACACCGCCCCTCTGGCCATCCTGCTCCACCTGCCTCTTCTCTGCGAGGACAAGAACACTCCTTACGTAAGTTGAGAGCGTTTGCTTGAAATAACCACAATGTTAGCATTTACTAACGCAACAATCCAGGTTTACGTCCCCAGCAAGATGGCTCTCGGCCGTGCCTGCGGTGTCAGCCGCGCTGTCATCAGCTGCAGCATCACCACCAACGAGGCCTCCGACCTCATGGGCCAGATCCGCACTCTCAAGGACAAGGTCGAGAGACTCATGATCTAGAGCAGTGTCTTGGACAGACAAGGTGGAAGACTAAGCGCAAAAATGTGGACAACACTTTGGATTCAGACAGCGTGTATTGCTTGTACTCGCGGACGAGGCTTTCGTGAAAGGAATCGGGATTTTTGCGCATTGCATTGTAAGATGTGAACGGGCATGCATGATGTACCAATGAAAGGAAGACATTTTGCGCAAGCACCTCTGCCATTCTCCTAGTCTGAATTTCTGACTCCCTATCGATTGAGCATGACCGTACTACCACTGAGAGAACCGGAATTGAACTGTCTCCGCGGAACCACAGCTGTCGATCGGCTCTAAAGCTTGAGGTAGGTAGTAACCAAGATACGGAATCAGCGGAGACACAATTGCCAATTACGTTGCTCTCAGCGGCAGCATATGGTTGGATCCACTCGACGTATTCTGGCAGTAGGACATCAGCGCCACAGAGATACGCGAGAGATGATCTTGGAACCTTTGTACAGCCATTCTCGAAATCGCCCTTCACGTTTCTTAAAACGTACTACCTCAGGACTCCGCCGCGTTTCGATCGTTTAGTGCCGCTGAGAACGATCTCCTCAAGGAACCGCACCTCGCATTTGCTTGCGATGCTTCTGCGTGCTACTTTGAGCCTTCGGATTTTTGATCGTGCAGTGCCACAGAGAGCCATGTACCCAAAGCCAACATATCTCTGGTTGATTTCTATCGTTTGTAGGTGCCACCTTAAGGCTTGGAGCAGTTTCAATTATACAGTGCCACTGAAAGCGCTCTACTCAAGATTTACACATCTCCGACGAACCTGTGGATATTGCAGGCACGATTTCAAGAATCCCGATTGATTTCAATCACGTATTGCCGCTGAGGGAGATGTACTTGAATCAAGACATCTCTGATATCCTGCTTTACTTTTGCAGGCGTTGCCTTACGACTGCAAGTTGTTCCAGTCCTTAATTGCCGCCGTGAAATGTGTTGTCAATTGGAAAGCATTTGATCGCTGATATCGTTGTGATTCCCCACCTACTACCATAGCAGTCGGAGTGGGTTCATCAACATATCGCCGCTGAGAGCAACGTACTTGAGGAAAGACATGTCTAGGTGTTTTTGTTTCCAAACGTGCTAACATCGGGTTCCAGGACATTTCGATTAATCTGTGCCTCTGAGAGCAATGCACTCTAGCAAATGCATCCCAGAGGTACTCAAGAAACTTGCAAGTCAAATGCCATGCAATCGAACCAGGCCAAACTATAGTGTTGCGGAGAGACGATTTCAACACAGACAGTGTGAGGTCATTATTACAAGGATTGCATACTTTTGGCATAGTCTCTAATTGAGAAAACTATCAATGTATATCCATTGCCGCCATTACCATCGCCAAGAGAAAGAGAGAGAGGGAAACCCTTCTCACTCCCTCCACAGCCAAACCAACTGACTCTGATAATCCCCAACGGGGAACACCAAATTCAAGCCAGCATTCATCAGCGTCCGCCCGCTCAACGTCCCGTTGTAAACGTTGCTGGTGTACCTCGCGTCCGCCTGCAAGCCCTGGATTCTAAGCGGCGGCAGCGAAGGCTTGATCGAAGCCTTTTGCTGGAAAGCAAGGATGAAGGATTTGTCTTCTTCCTTGGTGACGAATTGCACGGCCGGCCAGTTGGAGTTGTCGGGCAAGCGGAGGCGGTAGAAGTCGCCGTTGATGACGATGGGGTTGATGTCTGCCCAGTCGGCCAGGATGCCTGGGATGGCAGCTGCTTCTTCGGGGGTGAGTTCGGAGGGGTTGAGTTCGAAGCCGAAGGAGCCGCACTGTTTTGGAAAGTGGTTAGCATGAGTCCGGAATTCATTGGGGTTGCTGTTATCTTACCATAAGAGCGACGTGGGCGCGGTACTCGATCGAAACGTTGCGCTTGGTGAGTCCGTTGGGAATGGCGGAGACGTGGCAGCCCATGGCCGAAGGAGGGTAAGCCAGGGAGGTACCGAGTTGGATCGTGAGGCGATCAGAGGCATCTGTGTTGTCACTCGTCCAGTGCTGCGGCCAATAGTGCAGGAGGCCAGCGTCGAAGCGGCCACCACCACTCGCGCAGCCCTCCCAAAGGATCTCGGGGTACTTGGTCGTCAGCGTGTCGATCACGTAGTAGATTCCAAGCATGTACGCATAGTTGTCAGACGGCTTCGACATCTCGTGGATTCCACGGTTGTTGTCCCACTTGATGTACGAGACATCGGCGGTGTCGAGGATGTCCGAGACGGACTTGATGACATGTTCCTGGACTTCCGGTAGGCCAAGATTGAGAACGAGTTCGCTACGCGTGAGAGTCCTCTTGTGGTCGCCAGCGTGCATGACCCAGTCTGGGTGCTCGAGGTAAAGGCTGGAATTGGGGTTGACCATCTCAGGCTCAAACCACAGGCCAAACTTCATCTTCTGAGTCGAGTTCACTACATCGAGGTTGGTGACATTGGCGACGTAGGTACCGAAGCCGTCGGGGAAATGGTCCGGGTTAGGTGTCCAGTCGCCAAGGCCAGCAGTGTCGTTGATACGAGCATACGGTGTTTCTCCAAACCAACCGTCGTCGTTGACAAAAAGTGAAATTCCCAAGTCTGCAGTCTCTTGGGCGAGATTCTCGAGAGTGCTGGCGTTATAATCGAATTGAAGCCCCTCCCATGAGTTAAGCAATACTGAGGAAATTAGCCGGACGCACATCAACAGCCAAAGCAGCTATCTTTCAAACTCACCTGGTCTGGTCTGCAAAGTGTAGTTGGAGCGGGAGAGGTGGTTGCGGTAAAGATCGTGGAACGACCTAGACATGCCACCAACACCCTGAGAAGAGTAGATAGCGACAGCCTCGGGGGACGTGAAAGTGTCACCCGCCTTCACCGGAATGCTTGCATGCAAAGAATTCAGTCCCAAGAGCACACGGACTAGTCCGTTGCTGAAACGCTCAGTGGAGGCCTCGAAGCTACCAGAGTAGACGAGGTTGAAGCCCCAAGCTTCACCCTGGGTCTCCGTCGTCTCGGGCGAAACGAGGGCAAAGAACGGGTTGTGGATGTGGGATGCGTAGCCAAAGGTGCTGCGGAAGGTGGTCTCGCCGTACTGAACAGGTCGCTTGACCCGGTTCATCTCATGCGACCAATCGCCCTGCAACTCAATCATCTCGAGGTCAAGGTTGGGTAGATCGGTACTGAACGACGCGGCGCGCTCGATGCTGATCTCCTCTGTTCCGTTGTTGGTGAGTTGGAAACTGCGTGCAACAGCATTGTATTTGTGGAACATGGAATACGACAGCGCGGCGGAGACGTCGGAGATGTTGTCGTAGAGGTGAACAATGATGGTCGAAACATCATCGTCGCCCCCGTATGTTGCTGGAAGTCCAGGAAGACCGGGCTTGCCTTGAACGACCTCGTGAGACTGGTAAGTGAGAGCCGTCACAGTGTTGCCATCGGCGTGAGAGATGTGGATTGCAGGCAGGCGGACATCACTTCGTCCAACGTCTGGGAACTCGCGGCGCAGGTTGCCCAAGCCATCGACCTGTAAGCGTGTTAGTTGTGGCCCAAGGTTGTTCGTATAAAAGTATCGGGGACATACCCATCCCTGAGAAGAGATCCAAGGCGGGTTGACAAAGTCATCAGCAGGGCCACCGAAGTGGTCACTGATCAACTCGCCAGTCTCCTCGTCGACGTGGAACAGGTAGGCAGAGTCGTCGCCAGTCAGAGTGAAGTTGGCGCCATTTGCGGTGACAGCTATTGCACGGTCAGTACTCGTTATGGTTGAACGCCTTGGTGAAGAAATGATGGAACGCACCAGCACCGGCAAAGGTCGCAGCACTCGCAATGGAGAGCCCGAGTAGGAGGCGTGAGGCTGCCATTGTTGTTGTCCTGGTGGTGAGAGGGCGTGGTCGATCAAGTTGATGTCGGCAATGGTCTGCCCTTCTTATACCACCACCATCGCCAACTCGGGCATTGGCCTGGCCTGGCCTGTCAGAGGCGGGGCGGAAATCTTCGATCCTCTTACTCTTACCAGAGCATTACTACCTTACATTACCGGACGAGGTTTTCCCCCGCATTGCCGATGACAGACTCCATGCCGATGGCCCTGGTAGTCGACTTGGCTTGTTGGGATTACCTAGTCCGATGCGCTTGGCTGTGCAATAAAAGCATTTCCAGCCATGAATAGGTAATCACGTGTGATGATGATGATGTCCCGAAAGCTTCAAAGACATGGCGGAACTCCACAACTCCACACTCCACCGACTCCAACGTCTGTGCTGGAAAAAGGCGTGCGGAGAACTCGTGCGTGGAGAAGGCGGAAAACGGGGAACCAACCTCACCTTGGAAGGTCGGCACAGTCGGTTAGTGAAAGACATGGCTGGGAATGTCGGCAAGTGGAGGGTGCATCGAGCATGGGTAGAGGAAGTGCGCTGCGCATCGGACACCTGCGAGAATTCTTCACATAGTAGTACGATACTACCGTACTACATGTACACACTTCGTCACTCACGCTGTGCGAGTTCAAGAAATGTTGTGCGAGAGCGACTGGAGATCTGTGTTTGATCGTCATCGTCTGCACCACTTGATCTTACAGTAGACCATATGCAACTCTGTCGTGCCGCATGCAGCCGATGATACTACTACAAAATGCAGCACGACAACGCTGACATGCACTGCAGAGCCGGCGAAGCAGCTTCTTCAGGAGCGGCAAGACGCGCCCGTCACCCGATAATTCATACCTGCAGTATTATTCCTCTATCGAGTGTCCTTCAAATCATGTGACCTCCGTTGACTCTCCACCTCTCCGCTCATTTCCCACCTACGTAGCCACTACCGGCACATTTTTCGTGACTGGGGAGGGGGAGAAAGCAAAATAGTTATCCGCCGGCTGTGGTCCAAGTTTCCCGCCGCGTGGCAAACGGCACCAGGCACGTGGAGAAGACGATTTCCACGTCGTTGTTAAATTGTCGACAACACTGCAATGGGTCATGGCTCGGACAGCTTGCAGGGACATATTGGACTGGCGATGACAGTGGCAATATCGGTGAACGCATGGAGTGGTGTGTGTAGTGTGAGGTGACATATGGTCCCGCGAGCCTGCTGACAAGAAAAGAACATGTACATTGATAGCGAACTAACATGGGGCATTGGGGTAATCTGTCTAAACGTAGGACACTGAGGTGGACTGTGTACAAGACGACAAGACCAGCCACTTCACAGTTCGACCTATATCTGTCAAATGTCGCCAACGATGTTAAGGAGATATCGTGTACTTCTATCCTATCCAAAACTACAAATAACATCTCCAACTATGTGTACTATCTATTTGTACCAACATCTCAAAAAAAGAAAAGTTTACAATCTGAGTCCGCTTCGCAGACTTTTCATCCCTGAGACTATGCTCAGGGCTGATACAATCAACCTCAAAGACCATTGTCGAGAGGGCCGAAGACAAGTTCGGACGATCCTCTTCTCATACAAACACTCTCCGCAGGCGGATGCCATGCTACGACAATCACCCTACTCTGGGATCAGAGTAGATGAAAGCCTTGCAGTATGGTACTGCTCCTGTTCCAGGGGCGCAACATGAGTGCGACTACAGGTCTACCAAAGCCATTTATGTTGGTAGGCTTAGGTTCCACTGAACATCCGGTATGTCTGTGGTGGTCCACGAAGACATCCATCTAAGCTGTAGAGAATGGATCTCAAAGGCCAGGTCGATGGCTTTCCAAAGCTGTCAGGATGGACCTGATCAGGTGTTCCGGTTGTGGAGGCAACGGGTGCCTCCGTCCAGTCAAGGCTTGAGTCCGGGAATGAATGCCAGGCTAGGCAAAGTCCACAAGTGAGGCCAGGGTATTCAAAGTTGAACCGGTCAACAATGAAGAGATAGGCGTGGTTCCAGATACAACTGTAGGCATGGTTAGTGCTTGTGTTGGATGCGTTAGGAGTGGGATATTTTGACCTACCTCGTTGAAAGAGTTGAGAATCTTGGTTATGCTCAGCCATGGCGGGCGCCGTCAGACAGACGACGCAGCTCGTGGAAGCTTTGATCGAACAGTGCCAAGCCAGCTTCATTCTCAGGACCCTGGATGAAATCAAAGTTTCGTCCCATCAGTGCCCTTTGGTTGTCCCATTGCGAGTAGCAGTGGTTCCTCGGGAGTTCCTGTGCTGTAGAGACTCGGGCCGGGTAGCTCACGGTCGGCGCCGCCGCAGGCCACGGGAAGCCTTCGGATGAGTACACGTCAGAGCGTGCCGGCATCGAGGAAGCATTCTGGGGGAGCGACATTGTACGAGGTCCGGAAGCCTGCTGTGTGACCTGTGGAGAGATCTTCTGCCGCTGCGCCATTGGTGGCGATTCCGTGGAGGACGGCGCCTTACGCTTGCGGCCGGCAATCTTCCTCTGCGACATGTCCACAGTGGCAGTTCCAGGGCTGGGTACACCAGAGCCATTTTCCTCTCTATGGTCGTGCACTCTCTTCATATGGTCGAACAGGTTGTACCTCCTTGGGAAGCCATTGCCAGGAAGTCCACGCTCGCAGCCAGTGTAGAAGCAAAGGTGGGGTCGGTCACCGTGACCATGCATGCCGTGAGCCTCACGCTCGTGACGGAGCAGGCAAGCCGTGGAGGAGAACTCTTGCTTGGCGCATGCTTCCTGCCTGCATCGGAATGGCTTCAGGTGCGAATCAACAAACTTGCTGTTAAGATCATGGTGGTCAGCGACTGTAGACGAAACACGTGGGGCATATCTCGTTCGTACTCGTAGTTGCACTTCAGCTTCGTAGCCTTGTGCGGGCAGTTCTCCGTGGCCTTGAAAGGGCAGCGGAAAAGTCCATCGGCGTCCGGTCCTTGGGCATACAAAGCGTGGGTCCTGTGGCGGCCTTCGTCCAGTTCACCGACAGGCGCAGCGGCAGGCTTGGGAGAAACCTTGATGACTTTCGCATCCACCTCCACTTTGGGCCGGCGTGGCCGGGCAGACTCCTGGAGCGAGTGAGTGACAGGCATCACAGCACTCGATGACGCGCCAGCGGTGTAGCTGTACGAACAATCAGCATAACGAACGTGTCTACACCTTGTTGATAAATCTGACCTCGATACTCCAGTGGCAGGTTGCTCGTCCTGGTCATACTGGATGAAAGCAGTGAATTCCTCGGCAGCAGGGTCCGTAATGGCCGTGTTCGAATCCTGGGCATAAGTCCTGGGCAATGCAAGTGACTGAGGGACAGTCTGAGAACGTTCCACGGCAGGAGGAGACATCGTCGCAACTCCAGAGATAACAGGTCCTGACATGGCACGGTGTGATCCGGCTTCAATCCTCGGGCTTTCAGGCACAACATATCCATTGTTACTTACGCTCGGGGACGACCTGCGAGGACTAGCATGACTTTGGATTGAAAGCGGGCTAGGCCTACGCATGGAAGTCCGGGCATATGCTGGCGCGGTAGAAGTCAAAGAGCCTTCAGTCCGCGGAAGCAAAGTCCTTTGGGGCGCAAGAGCTGGAGACCGCGCCATGGGACGGGCGGTCTGGCCAGCCTGGGAGTAGAACGTCGTTTGGGGCAATCCATTGAAGTCCAAAGGCCATTGGGTCAAGGCATCATCCATGCGGGGCACAAGAGGTAGGTCATCCATGGAAGGAACAAAGGCATTTCCTGGCAGCGGGCGCTGCGAAGCCTCCTGGGACACCATGGATCCAGCAGTACTCCAAGTGGGCTCAAACGCGAAAGAAAGATCCAGGCCGGGTGGCAGCTCCGCTTCAGAGAACGAATTGAGTGCATGCGAGCTTTGGCTCTGATGACTCAATACGGGGGACAAGCCCGCACCTACAGATCCATGGGAGTTGGTGTTGTTCCACTGGAAGGTCTCCAGGGACTGGAAATCCTGGGCTGTTGAGAACAGAGTCTGGGTATCCCAATCACTGCTTGAGGGCTGCACGTATGTACTGTGGTCCTGTACAGGTCCTGCGTACCACGTCTCCTCTGGCAGAGAAGCCTGGGTCCACTTGGCACACATGTCCGGCTCCGAGTCAGTATCCGGGGGAGTCAAAGGCAGAGTAGGTTCTCCGGGAAGAGTTTGGCACCAGTTATCCAAGACACCAGGCTCAGAAAAAAGAAAAGGTCCTGGGCAGTTCAAGTGGGAAAGCTCCTCGCTGAAAACACCAATTGTTAGTTCGACTTCACGTCATGACTTGATCAAACTCGAAACAGCGACAACATAAGGGAAAGTGACCTGAATCCGGAAATGGTGGTGAAGGGATGCCGGGATGGCGATGTTGTAGGTGAACATGGATGGTCTGTCCCGGTGTAGCCGATCAGCAGCCACCCATCGATGCGTGATGGCGCTCCGAGGGTCTGCTGACCGGTTTAACCAAAGGACTTTTGCGTTCGCTAATCCTGAAGATGGTTGACGATTCCAGCGCCAGAGAGGTCCGGCTGTGAAACTCGACACCGACGTTGCATTGTCAACTCATGTGTACAAGCTGTCAAGGTGAACGAAGATTCACAGCGGTAGAGCTTCAATTGCAATGCAATTACTACAATGATCCAAATGGGGCGGCAAGTCCGTGGCCTCTGGCAGGCTTCCCAAGGCAATAGTCCGAAGTAGCAAAGTCCACGTGGCCAAACAAGCAGTTCCAGTGTATCCAATCCTTGGCTTAACGGGACGGTCGTCCCTTGGAGAGACATTCAATGCAAGGCAGGTCCAAAAATCCAGCATGTTGTGTCGCCCAGATCGGATGATCAGATTCAAACGGCCAGATGAATGGTTGTCCAGATCGGTTGATCTTCGGATCGCGTTGTATTCAATCCATTGGATGGCCCATTGTCCAGAGAGCAGAGACAGCCCAGACGGAAGCTGCCGTAGCCATTTGGACGTGGGGTGGGGAAACGGGGTAAGAACAGCAGAACGCAGAAGTGCCAAAACGGCAAAGGGACAAAAGCAAAAAGCACGAGCAAAAGGTAAGTACCTGAAAGCCAAGGTCTGCTCGCGGTTGCGAGTTGTCATCCTGGTAGCAATGATGGGTCGAATCCAATAACGTCCTTGGTCAAGGACGGCGTCTCTTAGCAGCAACGGACGAAGCAGCAAGAGTGAGTAGCGGATGCCACGTTAAATGTAGTGATAGTAGTAGTGCTGGTGTTGATGTTTGTGGTGATGATGGATTGATAGATGAGCTGCAAGGATGGTCAAGTCAAGTCTGTGGAGCCACGCCGGGTCAGGATCACAGAAGACTTGGGTTGCAGTTGGGCAGCAAGTGGACGAAACGGATGCAGGAGGAGAGGGAGGTCGTGGATGGGGGCATGGCAGTTGATATGGGATCTCTGGCACGGGCACTCTCGTAGCCATGCGCTGGTAGCGGGGCGCGTGCATGCGAGCAGTCGGCGGCGTGCAGGAGGTGAGCCTTGCGGACGAGTAGGCTCAGACCGCTTCGGGGTTTGAGGCGTGAGTGGAAAGTGTATTGTGCTTGATTGACAGGGGCCTTGCTGATCGCGGATTTGCTACGTCCGAGTGCGCATCGCACTAGTGAGTGATCCGGTCTGCACTACCGCTCCTTGGCGGCCATGCCACGTCAGATAACAGCTGCAGCTTCTTGCACGCCCGGCGCTCTGCTCGCCAATCGCGCTTCAGCCTGCTGCGCGTGGGTGTCGGTGAGATTGCATGATGGCCGGGTGAGTCGTGCCATTTCTTGCTGCTGCTGAGCTCGCGTGCGCTGTGTGTGAGCTATTCCTGCGTACGTGGGTGAGAGAGCTCTCTTTCCCTGCTGAACAGTACGGCGGGCATGTAACAGATCGCGCGATGAGACCGACATGCCCAGATTCACGCCTACGGTGTGACCTGTACGACTGTGCAACTGCACGATGATGATGTGCTCGATGCGAGGTGAGGTGAGCCAGGACGTGTCAAATCTGCAGACAAGCAAACTGAAGCCTGCCGTGCAACAGAACAGAACAGTTGCTCCATGCCCTTGACGCTCTTCTCCTTGACCTCCCCTCCTACCTACTCCCTTCCTCCCTGCCATTATCTCACGTGACTACTCTCCGGGCAATGCAACCTCTGCATGTCGAGGTATCCACTGACGTGCTTGCACCACCCAGAGGCTTCACATCAAGGCACATCAAGGTAACCCTGAAGATGGGTAACCCTGGGTACTGTAGTCAATGTAGTCTTGATCGTCCGGCTCTGCGAACTGTCCCCTGCATCTCAGTCGAGATCAACAGAAAATCTCTCGACAATCACTCCCCGGCCACCAGGTAGGACCCTGCAGCCAACATCTTGCGGTTTGCATTGTTGGTGCTCCCCACAAGGCAACTGAACTCATGTGCTCTCTTCCACTTTGTCTTCCACTCTCTGTCAGTCGACTTCGGGTGCTACAAACCGCACCATTTCGTATGTGTCCTGCTCAGCCTCGCTCCACTTGACATCGGCGGCATTGCAAACATCCGCCGCCCAGGCGTTTCACACGCGCAGCCGGAACTCACACCAAGCCATGACAGCCAACGGTCCCGTTGGTGGCGCACACGACTACAACACGATGTGGTATCGACATTCGAATTGCCTGTCTTGTGTATGATCGGGATCATCAACATGGATGGGCGTGCCGTGAAGCACGACTGTTACCGTGAGCATCCGGCCGCGACTCATCTAGAAGCATGATCGCCAACTAGTTATCGTGTTGTGTGATCTGTATCCACGTCTTACGAAGATACACGCAACCTCGAGGACTCGAATGTGCGACACGATCTGGAAGGCCCCGTTTATCACTTCGAATGGCTAACCTTATCAGACGCGCACATCTTGCTTCTTCACGAAAGCCTTTTGGGCGACTGGTGGCACAGAGTTTGTGGACCCTGCAACGTCCTTGCCGCCCGCCCTCTCACCTCGTGCGAGCGGTGGTGAAGAGACGGGATCTGTAAGCCTCCGTCGTCCGGACCGCTGGCACTGCCAACCTTATCAAGACTGCCATGTTCCCTTCGAGCAAGATAGGCATCCGATCGCATAGGGTTGCCAACCTTACTCCAACTTTGAGCGTCTCAGAGTCTTGTTGGAAACGCGCCCTGAAAGCTTCCAGGCCACTTTATGAGGAGACGCCAACCTTATCACGCCCTCGTGTCACGCGTTCTTGCTTCTTTGAGCGGACGCAGGGGAGTTGACTTTGTTACATCTCGACTGCCCCAGATCTGACCCGGGTCCTGAAGACATCCGAATGGCTCGAGAACAAGGGACCTCAACCTTAACACGCTCACATGTTTGCTTTTGCGACCCGCGTATTGCCAACTTTATCAAATGTTTGCTCTTCTCCGAGTCGTTTTCTTTAAAAGGTCGAACCACTCGAAAAGCGGAGAACGGCAACCTTATCATCCTGCCAATACCCGGGCCACTCACAACTCAAACATGAAACGCGATGCAAATAGCCTGGAGCAGCACCGGGTTGCCAACCTTATCAAACCGGGTAGCTGATATATCCGTGAAAGGAAATCGTCGCGCCGGAAAGCGTCCGCACTCGAAGGTACCGCGGAAAAAGTAAACTAGACAACCAATTATAGCAATACTACACAACATGCGATCAGCCCGTTTGCAAGCAAATAGGAGGGCTCATGGAGATATCGCCACAGGGCAAAGGGCTTGGTGGCTAGGAAATGATCAATCAGTGACAATCTCGCACCAAGGGTTCAAATCTAATTCCCTCAAGACGCAAACATGCCTCACATGCCCTCCTTGATTTAATCAAACAACCCGATCCGACACGGGCGAATCCGATTTGAAGACGGATTTAAAATGTCCGATGAGATTTGGACTGAGCTCTATGTAGGTACTTCGCTACATGTTCACCTGCTTTTGGAATCAAGGACTGCATGGTCAGCTGTCTCCTCAACCTCGACAAATCCTGCCGTGCAATAATCAAGTGATGTTCGAACCCAAGAACGAACCCCTGCAGCTATCCGCGGTGTCCACATCAATCGGCCGAGGCGAACACAGTCCACCGCGATCGGGACTCCAGTCTGGCCACTGTCGTTGTTGATGCCTAGATGCTCCAGATGCCCAATAACGGGTTCGCCTTCGTTGAATCATTCTGGGCAACCAAAAGTGCCTGCCTGACCACGAGAACGGAGGTGTGAAGAAGAGAGATACCCTCGCTGCATGACTGCCTAACCACAATATCCCGCAATATTGTCAGATGGCGGCTCAACAACAAGACCGTTCCCAACATATCCAGATATGCAGGATGAAGGAGTTGCGGCAGCGCGACACAGACACTGGTTTCAGACCCCACGGTGGCACGATGCTTACAATCTTACAGAATCTTCAGCGAACAGACGGATCGTTCACACGTCCGAATTCGTCCGGGCGTCTCTCTCGGTCCTTGCACTTCTAACTACGCTTTTGCCCAAAAATGCCCCAGCAGCGACGACAGCAGTGTACCGGAATGCATACATGTGCGATCCTACTGAGCTGAGAACTGGAGCGGACTGACCGCAGGTTCCTCTCTCTTTCACCCTCTACATCCTTTCGATATTCACAGTTGAAATCATAGCGATGTAAAGGCGTAGCAGGAGGCGATTTACATGCTGTGAATGACTGTCGACTCGACAATTGTTCACGAAGGCAGTCGCTACCGCTTCAGTGCCTCCATCTCTCCACTCTCGTTGTCCTTACGACAACCATCTACAAGCCTGGTTTCTTTCCTGGAGCCGGGGCGCATTACTTTAAATCGGTAGCGAGCGGCTGAGGCTTAACAGACAACCAATAAACACAGAAGAAAGCATAACCTACCCACTCGAAAATCAAGCCTGAACGATACTACTGATTGATGGGAGAGAGGGAAAGGAAGCTTGTTCCTGTCGCCCGAGATGTAAAATACTCTTTTCTCAACATCGCGCAGGTTAGCCGTCCGCCTAGACACCGTTGAAGGGCGCGTGCCCGGATTGCCTTGTTGGATCTTCAGAGTTCATACCTATGCCCCTGTTTGATTGTAAGCACTACATGAATCGCATTCGCTATGAGTAGATCAGATGATGGTTTGCAGGCATGACCTTGGAACACACACACACACACACACACACACACACACACACACACACGAAGAGGCGGGTTCGGAAAGGCTCCTTTGGGTATGCAGTGAAGAAGACTATTACCGATTTCTCCTCGACTACGTAGCCACCAGGATCGAAAAACCAGTCTGACGACAGGCAATGACATGAAAAGAGAGATGAACAAATGGTGAGGTGGGAATTGGGGTCCTCGTACAAGAGGTGTAGAAACTCAAGCCCCAAAGACGGTAGTCATCTAATTCTACAATATTACTGTTACAGGTCGTTATTTTGTTACATCTTGCCCAACCGTCCCGCCCAGAAACATTACATGTATCTTTACATACCAAATCCCTTGTTCTCCCCACCACCATCACGCTCGCGTGGCGGGTTGAAGAACCCGTCCCTCTCCTGCCTCCGGTTCTCCTTCCTGGCAACCTTGCGGTCCGGGTCATTGTACCTGAACTTCTTCAACGCCCAGGCGTCTCTGCCCATCACCAAGCCAAGCGGCTTGCCCAGTCTCTTGTCGCCTTCCGGGGGAGGCTGCAATGCTCGGTCCCTCTTCGCAACACGCCTCTGCGCAGAAGCCAGGAATTTCGCGAGATCCGCGCGTCTGGCGTGCCAGTGCTGGAAGTCGGTTTGTGGGACGAGCGAGCGGGCCATGAGCGTGTCAATGACGCCGACTAGAGTCTGCAGGAACTGACAAGAGTCTTTTAAGGCACGCACGTCGGCCACCTCGCTCATCTTGCGCTCGGGCCCGTAGCTGATGCGCGAGCGGAGATTGTGTAGAATAGAGTCCATTCGGTTGATGACGGCGACGATCTTTGGGCCGTCGTTGGATGTGAGAGCCAGAGATAGGTACTCCATTAGAACCTGTGAGTCCGGGTCGGGAGACACCTGTTCCATGACGTCGATGATGGTTGTGGCGTGCTCGAGGACGTGTGGGTTCTTCATGTCGCGTTGACAGGCGCTCATTGCGATTCTGAAGGTCGAGTTCTTCGGTTCGATACCAGCCATTGGGAGATCATCGCGGAGGAGTTTGGCAGCTTTGGCGCTGGCGCGGTTCGACGCGAAGAGGCGCAGCTGGCGATCGAAGTTCTCCAAGTCGGGTTCGACACTGCGTTGACCGGATGTGAGCATCTCCCAGTAACTCGATGCGACTCTTGGGATGCGCATCTGCTGGCAGGCGTCTACCAATAAAGACAGAACCTGCGGGCCCGGTTCAGCCCAGACCAAAGGTCGAATTCCTTTCGACGTAGCATGCTCTGGCTGACTTGGTTTGACGACCTTGAATGCCTTGGTAGCAGGAGTACTGGTGTACCCTTCCTCGTCGGCGTCTTCCTCTGCAGCTTTTGGCGTCTCTGGGATGTCCTCTTGCGGCACGTGTTCTGTATGGCGGTCTGGGCTCCCAACAGGAGCTATCAGACGCTCGATGTTCATGGTCTGTTGCACCAGGTCCAACACGTTGTCCCAGTCCTCGATCCTCTTGCTGGTCAGGAGCAATCTTCCCATTGATGCCACCAAGTCCTCGTCAATGATTACTTCGCCGGCTCTCCACTTGCGAATGACATCCATCCACACACGCCTTCCTTCATCAACGGCCTTTTGCCTCCTTGCTGCGATCTGCTCCAAAGGCGCTCCAGCTGGGTTCTTGCCGTATGCTGAATGACGGATGGCGTTGATGATGATCGTGTAGGTCATGCGGTCCGCTGCATTCGGCCCTTTAGGTGGTATCTGGCCAGCGACGGACCACAATGCGTCCATGTCCAGCGCAAGCGCGCATACATTTAAAGTGGCATTCGTGTGAAAGATGTTCGGCTTTACACGAGATGTGGGTGCATTCATCGACGTGTAGATAGAGATGGCCTTGCTTACGTTCTCTTCTCTCACGGGTGTATCATGGGTGCCTTGTCTTTTGTAACCGAGACCGCGCAAGACCATCATGTATGTGTAGGCATCCGGGAATTGTGCGCGCTTCTTCATCTCGTTATAGACCTTCAAAGCGTCATTCACTTTCCACTTTTTCATAAGATAGTCGATCACGGCGTTCCATGAAACGACGCAGCTCATGGTCTTGCTGGCCAGCCGGCAGAGATCCAGTGCTTTTTCGGGCTTCTCGCATTTCAATGTGTATTTGACGTGTTCAGAAAGCTTGAGAGGGTCCTTCAGATAGCGCAATTCTATCTCGAGTGATTTCTTGTTCTCCTGTTCGACTCCCTTGGATCTCTTGCTGAGCTGCTGGGTTCTTTGGGTCGCTGGGACGCGCGCAGAAGGCGTATGGGGTTGATCGAATTCGATTGGATCGTCTACGGCCTCATCGAAGGCATCTCGTGAAGCGCTCGCCTGTGCGGCGGATGTGGACGCTGCTCGTCGGGAAATTCCTTGTTGTAAGTGAGGCGTGAGGAGGAGTCGTTGCTGCAGAGGTTGGCGCATGGAAACGGCATCGCCAGCGACGGCGCGCATGCACCGGAGCGCACAGGACTTGCACTCAAACATTGGATTTGTCGTTTGCCGTATCGGTGGTTTTGAATGTGCTAACAATCAGCGGCGACAGTCGCATAACTCGCCTCGGTCGTTGCTGGTGGCCAAAAAGTCTCGAGTCCCTGAAGCGCTTCTCGCCCGATTGGGAGGCGTTGCCCCAGACAACAACATTATTTTGCGAGGGATCAACTTTACATGTGACAAGCGCAGTCGCATCTTTCATGTAGCGCTGCTAACTGCTAACAACGACTCGCGCAGATCGAGACGACCATACCGCCACTGAGAGACACTGCCAGCACGACCACTATCTCGCCGCTGCTGTCGTTGCGCTACGGTACCATCCTCACCTACCACGCTGCTTTCCTCCCACTGCGCCAAAGAGAACAGAAAAAGAAGCACACACCAGCGCATACACACACACACACAACACAACATGGACCGCCCAAGCTCCGCCCTCTTTGAGGTTTTCCTCCGTCTCCGCCCATCGGATGCCGCAAGAGAGCGTTTCCTGACCGTGGAGCGTGCGACCATCAACCCTGTTCCCACCCATATCACTATCAAGCCACCGAGCGACGACAAGCGAAAGAGGGCCGTCGAGCGATTCGGCTTCACAAGAGTGTTCGAGGAAGATGCAGGTCAATTGGATCTGTTCCGCGAGGCGGGCGCAGTATCCATGATCGAAGGCGTATTGGGCGCGCGCGGACGAGAGGGACGAGACGGCCTGCTAGCCACTCTCGGGGTTACAGGAAGTGGAAAGGTATGGCCTATTGGCACCTTTTATGCAATACAGTACTGACCATTGAGCGATAGAGTCACACCATTTTGGGCGACAAGTCCCAGCGAGGCCTCACCCAGCTCACTCTGGACTCCCTCTTCCACCACACCGCACCCTACCTTGCCAGCCTCGATCCCCGTTCCACGGCATTCCCGTCTCTCGTCGCTGCCGATGTCAGTGAAGCTCAGCTCATGCTGGCACCTCACTTCCTCGAATCCATCTACGAAGACTCCACTGGTCGGCCCTCACGAGCACCTACGCCAGGACTGGTACGCGATTCTACTTTACTTAACTCTTACAACCTGCCTGGTGCATTTCCTTCTGATCATGAGCCTGTCGACTCTCACTCGAACCAGCCGAAAAAAAAGGTCTTCGAACGGCTGTACCCGTCACTCTCTCAGTACCAGCTTCAACACGCTGCGACTACCAACAGTCCATTGAAAACGCCGTCCAAGTCGCCTTCGCGGCTTGCACATCTTACGCGTAGCATCGCAAAGCTTACCCATCCATTCCAGGAAACCTCCTTCATGTCCATCGGTGCTTCATCATCTCGCAGACATGTACCCCGAGTGTCCGCCTTGCCTCAATCCCCCGCGATCGACCACATCGACATTGACGTTGACGAAACCGCCGAATATGCCATCATTGTCAGCATGTACGAAGTGTACAACGACCGCATCTACGATTTGCTGACCGCAGCCGCCACATTGGGCAAGATGCCACAGAAACGCAGGGCGCTTCTCTTCAAGAATACTGAGTTCTCGCCCGATCGCAAGGTTGTCGCTGGTCTGCGCAAGGTAGTATGCGCAAATCTGGACGAAGCACTTTTGGTTCTTGAGACTGGCCTTCACGAGAGACGAGTCGCAGGCACTGGCAGCAACGCTGTCAGCTCACGAAGCCACGGTTTCTTTGCCTTTGAAGTGAAGAAGCGACACCGTGCCGCGAACCCTGGTCCGTGGTCGGGCAGCACAATGACCATTGCTGATCTCGCTGGTAAGTTACGGTCACACTTCTTGTCCTGGTCGCACCATGTCCTCTTTACTGACATGTCACTGTAGGTTCCGAGCGGGCTCGCGCCGCCAAAACGGCCGGTGCTACCCTAGCAGAAGCCGGCAAGATCAACGAGTCTCTCATGTATCTCGGACAATGCATGCAGATGCAAGCCGATAATTCCACCTCCAGCACACCGTCCGTTGTACCATTCCGGCAGTGCAAGCTCACCGAGCTCCTATTCAGCAACTCTTTCGCGCCCGGCCCGGCACAGAGCAGTCATGGCGGACACAGGGCAGGTCAAAAGGCCGTCATGGTCGTCACTGCCGACCCTCTAGGCGATTTCAACGCCACCAGCCAGATTCTCCGATACTCAGCTCTTGCGCGCGAAGTCACCGTGCCTCGTGTACCATCAATCACAGCCACGATGCTCGCCGGCACTGCCGCTGCACCCGTTGCCGCAGCAAGCAAGACCAGAGCCTCTTCCGGAGCGCTGCAGGAAGAGCTTGAAATCGCGCTCGCTGCTATAGCTTCACTCCGCGAAGATCTGGAGATGACCCAGCTCAGACTCGACGAAGAGACCCGCCGTCGTCAAGAAGCCGAGATGTCCTGGCAAGCGGCGGAGAGCCGCATGTACGAGATCGAGGCCGAAGTCCGAGAGGAAGTGTGGTCAGAGATGGAGGCGCAGATGGCGCTGGAGCAGCGTCGCTGGCGCGCTGCCAGGGACGAAGAGCTCGACCGCAACGACGAGCACATGGATCGCAAGTTGGAGCTCATGGCGAGAGGCATCGACATCTACGCATCTCCCGGCGATGACAAGGAGAACGTTGGCGGCCACGGCAAGAACGGTGGTCGGGTCGCGGAGTTGGAAGATGAAGTCGGCATGCTGAAGGAGAGACTCGCTGCGAACGAGCGGGAGAAGGAGAGCCAGCGCAGCCCGAGCAAGAAGATGCGTGTGCTCAAGTCGCGGCGATGGGACGGCAGCGGCATGGGCGTCGACGAGGGATTCTGATGGTCTTTTGCTGTGCTTGGTGTCCGTTTCCTTGCTTTCCCACTTCCCCCATTGTCGATACCCAACCCTTTCGTATAGAACTAACGACCTCTCTCATTTCTGAAACAACACATGCTTTCTTCCAGCTACCACACGCTTTGTTGCAGCCCAATGTCCGTCAAAGGCTACTGTACACGTGCATCCATACCCAGGTAGGGTACTCGCGAGAGCCAATCCAGCCTTGCAGCCTGACGGACACACCCAGAGAATACTTACCTGCTCCAGCCTCACCACGACGCCGATCACCACGGGAAAGACAAGGCATCACACCACCTATACATTAGCGGGCTTCCAGAAGAACAAGGAACAGGCAAACTAGTTAGGGTACATCGTCGACGCATCGCATTCCCCCCGGTCGACGCTACCATCTTTCCGAGACCTTGGTTCGCGTCCCCGAAGGTACAGTAGCGGTCAATCATAAGAGCCGTACCATGTTGGCATTGTTCTGACTACTGTATGACGGGCATGGCATCGTATGGCGTCGCATGGCAGATGTGCTTGCATGCATGGGCGGTAATTGAGTTGCCGGGTTCGGTTCGACGGGAGTCTACCTAGCTTTGCGGGTGGTGGCGGTGGCGGGTTGTTCTGTTGCATACTAGTAGGTAAGTGGTATCGTTCCCTGGTTTGATTACTAACTGTAGCAGGTTAATGATGGTATGTGACTACTGCGTGTTGTACAGTACAGTACAGTAGCGTGCGGCTGAAAGGTGGGATTGTGGCGTTCTTCAGTGGATTGGATTACTAAACTCATCATGGGATTGATGCGGTTTCCTTCACTGGCGAGTTCTTCCTCAGTCATCTCCGGGGTTGTTAATAGATCGACCGGTGGTGATGAACGGGAGGGTGTTTTGTCGTGTTGCACTTTGCCTCAAGAGACATCACTGCTGCTCGAGGTGCAAGTGATCCAAACGCTCATCAGCAGTCCGCCACTCCATGAATCTCTCATTTGTGTTTCTGCCTTGTTCGCGATTGCATACTCTAGCAAGTTATGGCATGATGTGTGAGTCAATGTAACGCGTCAAGTAAGATGAAGTCGGGATCGAGTCGGCCGACTACAGGTAGTCTATCGCTCCACTACTCGATCAACCACCGAAACTACCTGTCGTAACACTTACTACCAAACCAAACGTGGAAATTGACAAACTTTGAATTAACACTCTAGTTATGTATACAACAAACCCGAATAAACAACAAACATGCAAGATCAGTAGCAGCAGCAGTACATTGTTAGTTGATCCACCCCAGTCTACCCCAACACAACGCCACATCATCCCCCTTACGCCTACCACAGTACCTAGCATTCTCACCATCCGATTAGGTACCTAGTCTGATCGCGTAGAAAGACCCTGGCTAGCACGTAGGTAAGCAACAATTCCCCAAGAAAATATGATCCCCGTAGTTCGGTCACTAACCTACCTTGCTTACCTTAGCCTCCGCCTCGTCCGGTCCCAAACTCCCAGTAGCTCGTTACCGGTTCCTCGTTTCTTTCTGACGCTGCATCCACGTGGTAGCCGGAACCCGGAGAGAGAGCCCTGTTTCGCTACTGAAGATTCAATCATCGTTCGCTCTTGTGTCAGGCACGACATGCAGTAGTGGTACGAAAGGTCGAATATGAGATCACGGCCTTTTCCCCACCAACTGTTGCTGCCCACCACAACAACATCCATCACATTGAACGAGCAGCACAGTGGGAAATCGGCATGGCCTGTGAGACACCATAGAGTATGTAAGAGATGTGCATGTTCCTGCACAACACACCTCATTACATTACAAGTCAATCGTGATCGGACTACCTATCCGCCAATTACTCGCGGCAAAGCATACAAGTCAAAATAAAGCAAGTTTCCACCCCCAGCTCAACAAGCGTGTCGACCGGACAAAAAGGCAGATTATAAGCTTAAATGCCTTTGACGTTTCTCGGACAAGCCCCTAGCAAGGTTACTAAACAGTAGGTAGGCAATGTAGTGTAAAAGTCGATTACTTTAGTGCCGGGGTTTGGCGCTGGCGTAGGACGAGAGGATCTGAGACGGCCGGGCGATGGAACTAAACTAAAGGGTTTCTTTGCGAAACGAGACGGGCTTGCAGTAGCGCTCTCTCCCAAGGGTTCACCACGTAGACTAGAGGTACCAACCTTTCCTTGCAGGCGCCAGGGCTCATCTCGTCAGCCTTGTTGGTTTTAGTTGCCGCTCGCTGGCATTTTTTGTCTTAGTGTGCACGCGCGTGGGAAACATGGATCAAGGACGCTAGTAAGCGTGTGGCAGATGTTGCTTGGTATCATCATGTGAAGGTGCATACCTATCGGGATCTAAGGTCGCTTACAGCTGGCTCACGAAGACGTGAAGAGGGATGGAAATGCGAACAGGGGCTCTTGTTGGTAATAATTTGATGGTATGCATTGCATTCGCTAGTAGAAGTCTGGCGAAATGCCCTTTTTGAAGAACTGTGGCTCCGTGATAACATTCCTCTCCGGAATGTTTTCTACCACACCGTATGCCACCCGCGTGCGGATGTCGACAAAACACTCGATCATGGCGTGAAGGCCATTCATGTACAGTGGTCGCGTCAAGTCTCAGCCTGTGGCGAGAGACAAGCGCGAGGTTTGACTCGACGAACGCTTCAAGTGTGCAAAACGCCAGAAATGCAATGCCGCTGGGATGCAGCTCGGAAGGTTCCGCCAGCTGCTGATGGTGCAACACAATGCCCAAATGCGCATTATCATCGTAGGAGGCAAGCTATACAGCCTCGAGAAAAAGACGCCGGCCACCACCCTCCAAAATCGTAAAGTTCATGCTTCGCCGTGAGGCCCAATGCTCCTCTTGAAATGGTCGACTTCGTCGACGATGTCGAAGAAGCAAGTTTAGAAAATTAACCGTGACTCCGCTCGTGGTAATTATTGTTGCTGTTGCTGTTGCTGTTGTTGGTAGGATTGACTAGGCGCCTGTTCGGAAGCTGGTTCAGCAATCAGCACACACTGCGGTTGGACGTGCGGGAGACTTACGCTGCTGGTAGGGCAGGCCGCCTTGCTGTCCGTACGGGCTTTGGGGGTAGCCCTGTGCGCTGTACATTTGGTGGCCGTTGCCACTGTACTGAGGCGCGCCGTCGACTTGCTGGGGCTGGGCGTATTGGCCAGCGGGCTGGCCGGCGGCAGCTTGGTACCCTATTGGCGGAAGTTGAGGACCACCCATCTGAGGAGGCATCATGTGCGCATGACCATAATGGGCAGGCTGACCTTGGGGTTGAGACGAGTCTTGACCCTGGCGTTGCGCCTCTTGGCGGTGCCTTTCGTCTTCTTGCTTGCGCGCGTTCTCCTCCTCCTTTTTCTTCGCCTTCCACTCTTTGCGGATTTCCTTGAACTCTGTATCACGTAGATTGTCAGCCTGGTGCGCTTGTATGCAGGGCAAATCCCGCGCTGGTGGAAGAGCTAGCGTGGAACTAGGTTCAAACATGGATTTTGCATGATCGCTAGCGCGCGGGCGCTTTTGCTTAAACACACGACGCGCGCGGTATAGGAAACGTCATATTCCAGGGCCAAAGATGGGATGTTCACGTGAATTCGCGTGAATAATTGAAACTCACCTTCGGGAGTTCGTTTCGAACCGTGCGACTGCATCGTCACGTGAGCATTCAAATGATTGAGCGTGCCGTAAGCCTTCTCACAGCCATTCCAGCCACACTTGTACATTCTCTCGATCTCTTCGTAGCGTCGTCTGGGACGCTTGTGCTGCTGTGCACCAGGGATGGGAACAAATGAGTACACGGTGGAGAGAGGGTGACCGCCCTAACGACGCGTTAGTAGGTACAGAGGAAGTGTGCGCGTTTGCAAAATGCGTAAAAGACGCGTCAAAACATACCGGAGGCGGGCGAGGGATGTGGTGCGCGACCATGCCAGGCGCAGCGCCGCCTGAAGTCGCAGGCGAATGCCCATACTGCATAGGCTGCGAGTATTGGCCTGGCGCCCACTCTGGCCTTGCGTACATGGGGTGGGCCGCGTATTGCGACATCTCTTGTTGTTGAGGCGGGTACGGCGAGTAGTTATGAGGCGGGGGGTAGGACGGGCTTGACTGCGCAATCGAGGGATCTATTGGGACATCGCCGTCAGATTTTGTGTGGTGTTGCGACGCGTGGCCGTTAGGCTGCTGCCCATCGGCTATGGATAAGGACGGACTGGATGTTTGCGCCATGGCTGCGTGGTTGCCTTGCGCGCTGGGTTGGTAACGAGCTGGCTGGCCTTCTGCGTAGCCGCGTTGGATGTACTCTGGGAAAGAGCCTGAACGCGCCGACTGAGGAGGCAGACCGTAGCTTGAGTCTGGCGTCGCGGAAGACGAGAAGTTGGTTGGCTTGTATTCTTGGCCAGCAGGATACTGCACAGTAGACGCTTGATCTGCAGAGTTTCCTTCAGACTGGTGTCCGTTATAGTGCGCGTAAGGTGAGCTCAAACCTGACTGCGGGTATTCTGATTGTCTGGCGTCCATTGGCTGCTGAGGGTGTCCTTCGTGAAGATGCGACGCGAGGATGGCGCTAAGCGAGGAGTCGTTATTGTTCTGAGCCGGGGACGTAGAGTACGAACTGGACATGTCACGTCCTAGTGGTGAAGCGCAGAAGCCGAGTGGGAACTAAGACAAAAGCACCGGTGACAGCGCGCCGCCCGATACAAGTGCCCGTCGAGAAGAAAGCGGGAAAAGTGTTGTCCTGGGTGGAGCCGCGTGCCTTGGTCGCGGATGATGTGCAGTGGAATTGTCAACGCAAGCTCCACAGAGCGTTCTAGCGTGAGCCGTCGAGCGTGGTGACGAGAACTGCCCGAAAGGCTATGCCGGCGCAGAGATGGAGACGGATGCAGCTTGGACCGGAGTGGAAAGGTCGGCGCGAGTTTGAAGGGAGGAAGCGCACGGTGCTAGGTGGAGAGAGGATAGGCGCGCTATGTATCGTGGCGTGGTGCCCTGGAAATAGTGCGCACGCAGGCCCTCGATATGGCTGGGGCAAGGACTCCGTGAGGTAATGGCGCCGCGGGCTGGCCGATCGTTTTAGTTGCCGGGCGGGCGGGTGATGGTGTAGAGACGACGTGAAGGAAAAATTCGCACTCGGCCCTGCAGGGAGAAGTGGGTACGAGTGACGCTACGCTGGGACCGCGGTTCTACCCTAAGTCACGCACCACGATCGTGGTGGAGAGGCAGGCAGGGGAGAAGGGTGGGTGTGCTGGCGCAAGGTTTGGCAGGATGGCCGCTTGCGAGCGGTCAAGTGGATGCGGCCGGCTAAGTCTCTCTTGGCTTTCGTCGGGGGTCCAGCGCAAAGAGTTCGGCGGTTCAGCGGCAGATGTTGCAAGTGTGGCGATGGGGCGCCGGAAGGATTGTTGCTGGAAACAAGACGCGGGTCACGGTTCCTGCAATGCTGCAGGCCTTAGGGTGAAGAAGAGGTGGTGAAGAAGAGGCAGCAGACAAGACGCCAGTGATGCCGTGTCTTTGCAGGGCAGGCTGGCACGCGGCGCGCGATCGGAGCGGCGGCGAATCCAATGAGACGCAACGCAACGGCGGTCGGGACGCGACTCGAAGAAACAGAGGCCGTGCTTCTTCCCTCGGAGCTAAGCGTGTCCGAGGTGTGTGGGCGGTGAAGGACGAGGTCGTGGCTTTGGGCGTGGCGGGGCAACAGGTGGGTGATGAGTCGATGAGCAGATATTCGGCGGCCAGGTCGCGAGATGGGAATCGGACAGAGCGCTGGCTGCGGCGGACAGCTTGCTGGCGCTGGAGTAGCTATAGCGCGTACAGTATAAGCAAGCCTATAAGCCTATACTATACGCTCGCCGTCGCACGGCTGGGCTGAGCTGTATAGAGCGTGGGCTGTAGGAGCCGCTGCTGCGCTACCGGGTACGCTGTCGAACTGGTGGACAGCCCTATGAGCGAGCGCGCCAGCGACGACACAATCTGGTCCGGTGCTGGGAGGCTCCGAGCAGAGAAGAGCACGCCAAGGTCACGCGGCGGCGCGAGTCTTGACTGGTAGTAGTGGCAAGGGGAAACGTGGGTCGTCGTGGGCACTTTCGCAACGCGTGGACGGTGCGCTCAGATTGGCCACAAAGGCCGGTTGCGCCGCGGACACTTCACACCTCACACTGGAGATAGTGCTGTGCTGTGCTGTGCTGTTTCGCGCGGGCAGGTCTGGCTGTGGCGGCGAGCGCTGACGCTGACGATGGGAGATGAAGAGGCTCGAGTCGGTAATGGAGAAGAGACGCTAGAGCGCGATGGACTAGCACGGATGAGGTTTAGTAAGGTGGTGGAAGAGCAGGCGAGACGAGAGGAGACTTTGATCTAGGGGGGGATTGACGCATTCATGCCTCAGGTGGCAGCTTCTTTTTGCCTGACGAGCATGGGACTGCAGACCAAACAAGAGGTCTCCGGCTCATCTCACATCGCATCTCATCTCGCACAGTAATTTCCAGCGCGTGGGATTGGCCGTTGCCCGCATCTCGCTTAACTACTTTTCCCCACGCCGCTGTTATGCTATTGGATATATGTATGCTCGGCAGCCTCAAGGTTGTATATCCTGGCACAACAGAGTGGAGTGCTATGTATATCGAGATACATCAGCGGACAACAGCGTATACCAGAGCACATCGAAGTACATGATATACTGCTCACCACATCGACTCCCTACATGTACATACTGTACTGCATCTGCAGGCGTCATGTGCCTCTGATGCAGCCCCGGAACAATTTCTCGCCCTCCGTCCTCTCGGTCTTCGGTCCGATGTCATATCCATCCATAGCCTCGTACTTCGTACCACCCCTGCATGCATCGCATCTTGCCCGTGGCGCATGACTGACTGACTGACCGACCGATGCAGCCACCTGCCCGGCCGCCGAAGCAGCAACCCCGAAAGGCATCATCAGGACTCAGGAGTTCGTGCCCGCCCGCGCCCGCACTGCGGATTGTTTGCACACGAATCCGTCATGGCATGTCATATTCTTGCTCGCCTACGAGTCGAAGACCGCTCCTGGATGCGTTGTCATGCATACATACATGAGACGTCCCTGCGCGCCCGGACTAACATCATGCGTTCCGAGAGACGAAGACATCGAAGGGTTTCGCTTGCCACAGAGGCACGGGACATGGTTGCATGGCCTTGACTTTCACTGGTTCTCCCCATCCCACGCGCCACGAGTCAAAGTCCGACCTTACCGTTTGGTTCGTAGTTCTGGATTGAGGCAACTGTCCGTCTACTGTAGCCTCGCATAGCGGCAGATCAGGAGTTTCTTATATTGACTGCACTCCAACCGCGGGGCAGGACATGCATTGATCACAGGACGCTGGACTGCGACCTGGGCGAGATAACGACGCGAGATGTGGTGATTTGTACACACCTTCCCATCTCGCCTTGATCCTAGCCACGGCCGCCCTCGTGGCGACCTGCACGCGCCCACGAGACAGCACATGACTCGAAGGATGCCATGTTACATGGCAACACGTTTCCTCAAGCGAATGATGGAACAGAAATCTTTATCCTTGCAGCACGTCGGATGGTACCGCCCCGTACACAATTATTGCAACGTACAGACATCTCGGCAGAAGCAATGAAGCAAGCCACGCGCACGTGCCGATAGATTGGACGCGCACAGACTCCACTGCCTTGACCACCTTCTCTCAGGCCGGGACTCGCAGTTTCGTCGGCAACATCGGTGTCAGCCACCACGTCTCCATCACAAATCATCACCGCGGTCCATGGGTAGAGCGCTTAACCGAGACCCTGCACGACGTCTCAAAATGGACATCGATCATGACATGTATGCGCCACCAGAGCCAAAGGACGCAGACCGGAATTCAGTCCGACTCTGCCCATCCACCACTACAGCGGCAAGTCCACCCAGGCGAACTGCTGTGTGCCCTATCCTGCAGGCTGCATAATTATGTTTGTTATTGCCATATATCATTTCCATGATGATCCTTATCATCACACAGCATCGAAGCATCTGGATCCTGCAGATCTGTAATATCAACCCGTCTGATGGCTGATCAACACACGACATGGATTCTTTCGCCATCCGCAGATACGCAACACGCACCCAAGCCCAACATCGTCGTGTGTCGCGTCCTCGTGCTTTGACCTGCCACCGACTGTGCCTTGCTCTCCTCTCTCTCTCTCTCTCACCCATCAATCTTTCCGATTTCACCCTTGAAATATACCCCACCCCCAGCCACTCGTGGAAAATTAGCGGCAGCGGTTATCAATGCTCGCGTGCTCGGGCCCTCCAACAATATTGAGAATCAATGATCGTTCACCTGGCGAGCGGTGCATCTTTACAACGCAACAAATTACCCGACACTTATGCATGAAGCAACTAGTCAACTCTACTACTCCTCAATCCTTCTCTTCCCAAATGGGAGAGCTCGGCGCTGGCAGGGCTGGACCGGCATGGCACTTCCACCATCGCCAACTTTCACCACAAGTGGCACAGAGGAACTAGCAAAACATCCATACATGACGTGCTGTTGTTGAACACGATTGATCTCATGCGTGCCGAAAGTTCAAGGTCGCAGGCTTCCAATCGTTGATACGCAAGCTCGATTACGTGGTGTCAACAACAAAGGCCTCTCCTTCTTAACATTTCATCCTCTGACTGCACCGATCATTGAACCCGTATCCGTACCATTCACCCGCGCTCGTAGCATGCAAGTACCCAGCAGCGACGACACGTGGCATTCCAAGTCAAGTTTCGAGGCCGCACTTCGCGCAAACATCGCCAGCTGCATGGTCTTGACGTCTGGCAACGAGCAACACATGGACGTGAAGACGGCACGGCGGTGTGAGGCGAAACGTACACCTTTACTGGAAAACGTTGGAGGTACATTCTCGTGATCTGGCCGTGGTTTGACTAGATCTTCTACCCGATGACGGAATTCGATCACTAGGATCTACTGCAACCCTCGTCTCATAAACGATCGGTCCATTATAGTGGTGTCTTGGACGTGCAGCAATCGCGGTAGCACATCAGAGGAAGATCTAGCGAGCTAAGCTTCTGGTGGTTGCAGACCGGTCAATAACGAAGAGCTTAGCGCGAGCGTGCTCGAACGTGAGGGTTAGGGTGAGGGTAAGAAACTCGAACGTCCAAGGACGACAATCGTATCTCAGACGACGAACATTAATACGATATATAGTATTCAGATGTACAGACGTTACGACATTTGAGTACATACAATCGCTGTTCTGTGGTCGTTAGCTTATATGCCTACTCGTCCATCCAAACCGGATATGTAGAAGACGAACACTTGGAATGAACGTTCGAGTTTGGATCAGGTGGAAAACGAACACCAACGGACCTGTGATTGAGTCAACATGTGGGTTGCATTGCCATTGAACATTGCCGACACATTTGTCTAAAGGCGAGACCGACATAACCGAATCTAGGTCATCTAACAGGACATCAACCTGTAACTCCGACATGAATATCGATGGCATCGATCCTGTCTACTGGCGAGCCCACTTCCAGGTCATGGCAATTTCATACCGACAACGGAAGACCGAGAAGATGAATCCAAGATACAAGTCGCATCGCGAGTCGCGGATCCACAGAACAATACAGTGGACAAACCCCAGTACAGGCCACGATGCCCAACATATGGACACAAGTACACCTACACCCAACTCTTAAAACACTCCACCCCCGTACGAACGAAACAAGCCAAAGGCCCGAGAAAAGCTAGAGACGAATACAAGAACTCCAAGCCAAACGACCACGAGACGAGAAACGAGAGACCAACATACGCAGTCTACAAACCCGAGAGCCAATAGCGAGTCCCGAGTACTGTAGTAACAAACTCTCCACCATAGCTCTGCTGTCTGCCCCTCCCAGAAAGGATAGCATACCCGGAACCAAAGACCCAGATCAGGTACTCGCAATCCCGGAGGCCGAGAGGCCATCCAGAATAGATTCATCAACACCACGCGACTGTTATCCTTTATCGATCCTGAAATCTTGGATCAAAGACCGAACGAACGAACGAACGAACGATACTTCGAGAATCCTACGCTAAGCGGTACTGTACCACACACCCACAGTACAAACACACACGGATCCATGCAGCACACATGGTGCATGCATACACTTTCCCTCAGCATCTCCGGCGTTCGTCCGCGCGCGCGCTCTCCAGGTAGTGGCGTTATCAGGCTTACATACCCACCTAGCTAGCGCTTACCATCGGCAGCCAGACACGAAAGCAGTATTATCAAAAAACAAGAGTGTCTTAGTACACGCGGGTTGTACCAAAGTCTATCTTCTGCCCGGGCAGCGCCACTACCATCACCCTCATCATCAGCGTCACCATGCATACTATATATGCACCAGAGCCAGAAGAGGAAGTAGAAGGAAGGAAGGAACAGCAGCAGACAGGCAGACAGAGGAAAAAAAAGCTTCATTCCCCACGAGATAGGGTTTGCGAGTGCATGCATGGCGAAATAATCTCCACCATCGGACAAGAATGCGATAAAAGGGCGGAAATAGGTCCGGTGGATGAGTGGAAAATGTTCGATGTTGCAGCGCCCCTCCTCTGCGTAATATCGACAAGGCGGGCCGAATGGCATTTTCAGCTCATCCACCACGGTCCTCCACAACGCCGCAACGTTATGTTGCGTTGCAGGAGGAAAGTGCATGTGATGCGTTGGGCGAGGGAGGAATCGGAAGCCTTGAAAGCCAAAAGCACTGTGAGAGGAAACCTTGATGGACGCGGTAGATGATGCGGCAATTGATTTGCGCGAGAGATCGGAGGAACGTGTCGAACGTGGGGGATAGAAGCTGGATTGTTTGAAATTGTTTTGATTATTTTTACTTTCTCGGAAACGAGTGTTGCAGTATACCATCAATGAGACATACCAGCGGCCATCGGCCAAGTGAATGGCAGCACTGCTAAACAGTGTGCAGGTAAGAACACAGGTAAAGAAAGTAGCAGTCTATCCCCTTTTTGAGACGAATCCGTCAGTCGCTTCATGCCACCCAAACCCGGGATTGAGAAAAACTCCACGCAATTATTAACGCCTTGGTGCATGCATCATGCCAGTGAGAAGAGGAAAGGAATCAGTGCTGAAGAGAGTCACAGGTGTGACTGTCTACCAGCGGCTGTTACCAAGAGGGGCGCTGTTGCCGCCGCTCCAGCCACCACCTCCGCCGCCGCGGCCACCACGGCCACCACCCCAGCGACCACCACGACCACGGCCACCGCCGCCGCCACCACCGTAGCGAACCATCTCGGCGAGACGGGGGTCGATCTGCTGCTTAGCCTCACGGAGAACGTTGACGAGGTCACGAGCTTGCTTGGCGTCTGGGAACATTGTCAGTAAATTGGTTGGAATGCGGTGGAGGGAGGTAACTCACTGTCAGTAGTGAACAGAGTGATGGCGGTACCCTCACGACCGGCACGAGCAGTACGGCCGATACGGTGAATGTAGTCCTCTGAGTTGTTGGGGTAGTCATAGTTGAACACGTGAGTGATGTCCTTGACGTCTTAAACGCGAGTAAAGTTAGTATGAGCTTGTCATCGAACGTGTATGCTCATGGAGCAAAAGCAATCCTTTGGAGGATGCGAGATCTGTGCCGGTATTGTGTGCGCGGATTTGCGACAGTGACAAGTCGGTCTTATGGCAGCCCTGTCCTTTGACAAAGGGCGCTGCTACGCTTGGAGCGAGCACATCTACATCCCGTGAGGGCCGTGAACAATCCCTTCTGGAAGGGTATCCTTGGACGCGCGCAGCTGTGAACAACGCAACATTTTTACGACTCGAGGTGACCCGTTTCTCTACAACAGGAGTGCAAACGTAGAGAAACAGAGCAAGCACGGCGAAGAAGACACTAAGTCACTTCGCCGATGAAAGTCTCCAAGGACCCTTGAACGCAATATTCAAGGGAACACAAGCGGCCCTAGATCGGAATGGTTATGTGGCAAGACGGCGCATGGAGCACAGCTTATTGCAAGACAGATCACGCATGAAGGACACTGGGGGAGGGGGGAGGGGAGGAGGTGGGGGGTTCTCAATCATACCAATGCCACGGGAAGCCACGTCAGTGGCAACCATGATAGGGCTCTTGCCCATCTTGAATTCGTTGAGCACCCAGTCGCGCTCGTTCTGCTGCTTATCACCGTGGATGGAGAGCGCTGGCCAGCCGTCCTGGCGAAGGAAGCGGGTGATCTCGTCGGCGACGCGCTTGGTACCGGTGAAGACCAGGACCTTGCTGGCCTTGTCCTCCATGATCTTCTCAATGTGCCTGAGCATCTTGTCGCGCTTCTCGAACTCGGAGACAACCTCGACTTGCTGGGTAATGCGGTGGTTGGCGGAAAGCTCCATGGAACCGACGGTGACCTGGATCCAGTTGGACTGGTAGTCAGCCGCAAGCTGGCGGACCTCCTTGGGCCAAGTGGCAGACCACATGCAGGTTTGACGGTCAGGGCGAATCTGTCCGATGATCTTGCGAATTTGGGGCTCGAAACCCATGTCGAGCATGCGGTCAGCCTCGTCGAGGACGAGGTAGGTGACACGCCTGAGGTTGGTCTTGCCCATCTCGAGCATGTCGATCAAACGACCAGGGGTGGCAATGCAGACCTCGACACCCTTGGCAAGGTCGCGAATCTGCTGGCCCTTGGGCACACCACCGTAGACACAGGTGTTCCTGATGCGGGAAGACTTGCCGAACTTGCTGACCTCCTCCTGAATCTGGACAGCCAGCTCACGGGTGGGAGCGAGGATGAGGACAATGGGTCCGTCACCGGGTGCGAGCAGAGGCTGGGCGTTGATGTGGACGATAGCGGGGAGACAGTAACTAAGTGTCTTTCCGGAACCAGTCTCGGCAACACCAACGACGTCGCGACCAGAGAGGGCCATGGGCCAACCCTGAGACTGAATGGCAGTGGGCTTAGCGAAGCCAGCGGCCTTGACCTCGTTCATGACGTATCCGGGGAAACCAGCCTCGTCGAAGGTCTCGACAGGCCTGGGAATATCAGTACCGGCGAGGGTCATGGCGTTGTCGGCACGGAACTTGTCGACATCGGCCTGGGAGCGCGCAGTGACAGCGGGGTCCTCCTTGTAGAAAGCCTTCTCGAACTTAGGGAGGGAGCTGACGTCGTAGTTTTGTTGCTTGAGGCCAGCGCCGAGCTCGCCCATCCTGTCGCCGCCGCTGCCACCGAATCCGCCGCCGCGACCGCCACGGCCACCGCCGTAGCCACCGCCGCCAGAGTAGCCGCCGTCGCGGCCACCGTAGGAGTCACCGCCACCGTATCTGTGAGGAGAATGTCAGTATATTTGCTCGTGGAAAAATATGAGGGTGTAGGATCGAAACGGGAGCAATCGAAGCACATAGACCTTAGGGCATACCCATTGGAATAGTAGTTCTGCGAGCCGTATCCGCGATCTGTTGGAGCGTCGTACCCGCCGCCGTATCCTCCACCACCGCCGCGGCCACCACCGGAGTAGCCACCGCCGCCGCCACCGTATCCGCCGCCGTAAGACATGATGTGTTCTGAAATGTGTGTTTGGGGTAAAGACCGGTTGTCGAGTGTGATCTTGGAAAGTAAGGGAGTGGATGTGATGAGTATCACAAGTGTCGCGTAATGAGCAGCGAAAAGAGTCGCTGTTTGAGGGTGAGGTTGATGAAGAAGTGGGTGAGGGTGTGTGTGAGAGGGAGGGAGGAAGGACGTGGCGACGGGGATAAATAAGGCAAAGACAGGGCAAGCGGCGACGCCCCAGCGCAGAAAAAATGGCAGGTGCGCAAAACGTCCGTGCGCGACCACAGGCTAGACCCGATGAGAGCCTAGCGACGCCGCCGTAGGGCTGAATCTGTTGTTCAGGGTCTCACTCACTCACTGGCCTCTCTGGAGCACTCAGGCACTTTCACGAGGAAGGAAACCTTCAAGGATCACGCCGGAAGTGAAGTGAGATCATGAGCTGAGGTCATTGCAATACCGTTAATCAAACAAACTATAGTACCCCGCCACGGTGCTGTGTAGCTCGATGCTATTACAGCATCAGACAAACGTCTCCGAGAAGATATTGCACTGCAAAAATTTGCAACCATGGATGCTAGCACGTGATGCTGCCGGTCACATGAAGTGAAGCATGGAAGACCCTGCAACCGCCTATCGTCCTCCTGCCATGTCCCAAAAGCCCGTCTCCATCTGTGAGAAGTCAGCATCCGCTCAAACCACGAGCACAAATCCACGGGCTGCTACTCACTCTAGTTGCGTGAATGAAAATCTTCACCAACTCATCGATGCGTTTCGGCGATTGATGCACCGCATGCTTCTCGATCAAAGCTATCAAAGGATCAGTGTCCAAACGTCATCGAAAGCACCGAGTTAAGAAGTTAAACGTCAAACACACCTCGACCGGTCCTCACAGCTTGTGTGTAGTCGTCGGCAACGTAGTTGTCGATCCAGGTGAGATACGCATTCGGTTCCTTTGGAGGGTTCGTGGTCTGCAAGTCCTTCAATCGACTTCCAATCATGCCGTAGCCGAGCAGACATGGGAGTAGAGCAACCTGCAGCGCGAGCCAGTCTTGCGATTGCCCGACGTCGAGAATGTAGCGGCTGTACGCCGTGCAAGCTGTGGGAGTTAGTATGAGATGTTGCGTTCGTCATGTGCGGTTGATGGAGGTAATACCCTGGCTTTCTTGATACTTTTCCATGTCTTCTTGTGTAAGATCGAATTGCTTGCACTCTTCGATGTGCAGGTTGATCTCATGCCGGATGTGGGTGACAATGGATGCGCCCTGGATGCGGTTAGAATCGGTTGGACTCTTGTTGAGTGGATGACTCTCTTACCGCGGCAATGTCATCGAGGGATGTCGACTTGTAGCTTGCCAAAGCGTTGGCTCGAGCAAACTGGATCTGTATCCTGGGTTAGCATATGAGGTGATATTAGCTAGTATGTCTGGAGATACCAGGTAAAGGTAGTCTTGAATCATGTAGTTCTTGAAAGCGTCTCGCGGCAACGTGCCATCACCCATACGTTCGCAGAATTCGTGATGCGTGTAGTCGTGCCATGCTGGCCTTACATCGTCCCTCTCAAGAAGGTACTCAATGAAGTTCCCACTGGAAGATCAGTGTCAGTGTCGTATCCACCATTGAAAGGCCAGCTTTGATCGTCGACGTACGTTGAAAATGGCAGCACTTGTAGTGAGTGGAAGTGATTTAGTGGTCCCGAACCCTTTCCAAGGTTTGGACTGGTCTTGATCGCGGCTTCGACGTAACGACATGCAGACCTTACAGCTCTCTTAACATCGTTGTCCTTTGCAAGATTGCAAGCAATCGCGGCTAGTCAAAATTAGCTGAACCCGCCGGCGTGGATAGTGCATCGCAACTTACACGCCAGAGAACATCCAGTCCCGTGTGTGTTCTTCGAGGTCTGAAATGGAACCTCCACCACCTCAACCGCTCCATCGCGACCGACCAGTACATTGGCAACGACATCCTTCTCGGTGTCGTTTTGCGCCACTTTCCCAGTTTTGGTGAGTGGCAAATGCCCACCCTTGAGCAATACGTATTCAGGTCCCATCTCCAGAATAGCAGCAGCGAGATTCTTGAGGCCGTCGAGATCGCGGACATCGGATTCTGGTTTGCCAGCTTCGCGCATGATGAGATTTGCCTCGGGGATATTGGGCGTGACAAGATAAGCCACTGGAAGGAGCTCATGGATGAGGGTCTTGGTCGCAGCTTCGGCGAGAAGCTGTGAGCCACTGGTGGAGACCATTACCTGTTGATATCGAGGTAAGTTGGCGTCTCAGTATAGCTGCATAGCAGGGAGAAACTTACCGGGTCAATCACTGACTTTGTGATGTTGTGCCTCCGCAATGATTCGGCGACCAGCGACACAGTCGAGGCCGTTGCAAGCATACCTTGAATTGCGCGTCAGTAAGTACTGCTTTAGGAGAGACATTCCGTCCGCTGTCAATACCAGTTTTGACCACATCAACCCCAACGTCCTCAACACAAGCCTCGATCTGCTGTCGCACGAACGACGTTGGAGTTTCATGGATCCCATAAACACCTTGGGTATTCTGAGCAGTGAGAGCCGTCGTGGCGGTCATGGCGTAGCAGCCGTGTGCCGCTATGACTTTTTGATCGGCCTCGAGTCCCCTGCATGCCTGTCGTTAGCGCTGTTGTGTGTCTGCGGTATGGCAAGCGGAAGCCTCTCGCCCGGAGTGTTCACTCACGCCCCACCAGAGCTGTCCGAGCCGGCGATCACGAGAATGCGCTTCATATTAGTTGTTGGCCTCAACATGGTATTTCCGATGTTCCTGTTTAAGGCTCGGAGTCACATAATTGCAACGTAAATGAGTCGGATTTGTATCCGGGGTTGACGTCATCAAAATGCTTGGTGAAGTGGATGCTGACAATGTTGTTGTACATGAGGTGGTAGACTGTATTCACTGCCGCTTGAAATGAAGAGGTGTTTGGGTGCTACCTAGTCAGTCACCGTTCCTGTTTGCCTTGTCCCAGTTTCACACGACGCCACGCTAAGCCGAACAATTCGCGTTTCCCATCAGTCAGAATCGTCAGTGGAATCATCATACTTTGGCATGTTCGGGTCTGTATACAAAGTTAGCGATGTTGTTCACTGCATGCAATGCGGGAAGTTTTGCCATACCTGTCAGAAGCTGGTATGCAAGGCTACCATCAACCTTCGCAGACAGCGCTTCTCGTACCGCATCTTGTTCTTCCGACGTAAGAGCAGACTCATTGGCCGCGTTGTCGATGGCCAGCATGAGTCCCCGGTTGCCGTCGCCCAATTGTTCCACAAAGCGCAACATGCCGGCCATGGTGAAGTCTGTCAGCCCACTGAACGTCAGACTCTTTAGGTTCTTCAAGCGTGCGACACTGTCCCAAACACCATCAGTGATTCCATAACCTCCGACATAAATGTGCTCCAGATTCTCCAGATGGCGGGCGAAGGCTTGGATGTGCTGGTCGGTGAAGAAGTCCGAGATCCGAGTTAAGGTAAGATGACGCAGGTTACTCAAGGAGCAGATCGAGGTGGTCATGGTGTCAAGATCGTCTCGCTCAACTCCCTCCGGATCAGCCCGGAGAGACAACTCCTGCAGGCTAAGCTCTTGTCCAAGTGACTGATGAAAATCGCGATGATCTTTGACAAGGTACATCATGCCTTCCTTAGAGTTGATCTGTAGCTTGTGCAGCTGAATCTCTTTGGACAAGAGGAGTGGCAAAACCAAATCGGGCGCGGATATCATGTGAGAAAGACTGATGTCGCGCAACGCCACACATGCACGAAGCCACTCGACAATCTCGAGGTACAGCTCGTTTTGTGTCCCCTTCAAGTCGTCCGGCTGACCTGAATAGTCGACTGCGAGGGTAGTCACAGACGTGCACCCTTGAAGGCAGCCCAGAGCCTTGATCTTGTCCTCTGTCAGATAAAGCTTGAGCACCGTAAGGCTTTTACCATGCGTGTTCAGAGCAATTGCGGTCTCAACGCCAATGTGACAGTCGCTGATACATTCGAAATACGTCAATGTGTTTGGCGCCCGCCCGTTGATGAAGGACGCGATGTGTCGATCTGCATCCTGAGAGGTTGCGAAGTAGATTCGCAGAGCGTCGAGGTTTGGAGAGTGTGAATGCAGCAAGCCGCAGACTGTTTCGTCCGCGAGCGCATTGCCGTCCCAAAGGTCCAGGCGGCGTAAATGTGACAGTCTCGGTGCCCACGAGAGGAGTGCCGAGGAAAGCAGACCGTCTTGAGTAGGTTCAGTCAATGCTTCTAGCAGTGGCGATTGCTCGGTGATTACGTCTCCGACCGTCACGACTATCTTCCGAATATCAAGCCTCTTAGGCCGATTCCGGCTGCCTTGTCGCACTGGAGCCTCCACGGTCAAATTGAAGCGCTCGAGTGGGCCAGAGAAGAAGTTCTTGACGATTTTGCCCTGTCGGAACTTGTCTTCCTCGAGCAAATACCCCAAGTCTCTTAGATCAAGCATGCGCAGGTGTTTGCAGTAAGGATAAATGGTCTGACCGAGAGCAGACATGATGATGGTGCGCCATAGAATCGACCATCTTTGCACAGTGAGGTCTTGCTCAGACAAAGACAGGTCCTCGCTGCCGCCGCCCTTAATTGGCGAGTCGTGAGATATCCTGGTAGGGTTCAGCGGTTATTCAGGGCCGAAGACGCGCTGTCTGGATACCTGTATAATGCAGTAATGGCGCCCGAATTGGCAATGTGCTTGCTGCTCACAATACAATTGTAGAGTGTGTCGAAGTCCAATCGAGCTGCAAGCTCAGCTGAGATTTGGTGGAACACATCTGCAGGCAGCACACCGATGTTATCAGTAGCCATGTTGGACTATCGCAACACAATGAAGATTCGAGGTGCTTCAATGTGTTGAGATACTGCTTATTGATACTGGTGCTCCGAATTGAAAATATGTAGATGAGTGCCGTTGGATAATGATGTCGTTGCCATCGAAGTGGAGTCGCGCATGAACGCGCCTCAAGCCGCCAAGGAACGTCAAGACAACCAACCACCTGTTTCCATGCGCAGCGACTCACCCTCACGAATCAAGAAATGGCAGTGTTGAGTTTCTCGCTGACGCCAGAGGCCACTGGCCGCATCTACGAGGCGCTCGTCTGTCTGGCCAAGTTCGGCGAAGCGGTTGCCATTGAAGCGCGTGGTGACAAGGCAAGCTTTCTCCATCCGATCCGACCTTCAAATACCAGACGCAATCCATTAACAGATTGACAGCTCACACTGACGGCGCTGAATCTTTCCAAAACAGCCTATGCTTCTTTCGCGCTCGACGCGCGCTCGTTTTTCATCAGCTATACCTTCAACGCCAACAGCCCATCCAGCAGTGGCGACCGCTTCACCTGTCAACTTTACAATCGGGCATTACAGTCTGTCTTCAAAGGTCGCACGAACGATAGTCGCGGACGGGAGGCGGGCATCGATCGCTGTGATGTGAGCATTCAGGACCGGCCGGACAAGGCAGAGTGTCGGCTTGTTGTGAAGATGCTATGCAAACATGGTGGGCAGACTCTACTTCCAGTATCGCAAGCAACACGCACTAACCCTACCAGGCATGACAAAAACTTATCGCCTCACTTACGAGGCTGCCGAGGTGATGCACGCACTCTTCGACAAGACGGCAGCCTCGCAAGGCTGGCGCATCTCCTCCAGGGTGATGCGTGAATACGTCGAGTACTTTGGCCCAAAAACCGAGCAACTCGATCTTTGTGCATCAGACGGTAAGGTGATCTTCACAAGTTTCACAGAGAAGATTCAAGACGGCAAGCAAGTGCTGAAACAGCCACTGGAAACTGTCATCACGCTGCATACAGATGATTTTGATGACTTCCACATGCAGGAGAATGTGCACATCACCATCAGAGTCAAGGACTTCAAAGCCATCGTGATGCATGCAGACACCTTGCATACTCCAATCTCGACCTACTTCTCGTACCCGACCCGACCACTGCAGTTCAGCTATCAAAATGAAGGCATGGCATGCTCCTTCACCCTGATGACCATTGGCGATTTCCGCGGCGCATCCTCAACACCGAACCCGAACTTCGTCTCGACACGCAGCGCATCTCGCCAGCCGTCTGCTGCGCCCGTCCCACCGTACATGAGAAGTACGTCGGAGATGCCACCACCAGCCCGCCCTGCGCCACGGCTGAACCACGAAAAGACTCTTTCAAGTCAGAGCCAGCGTAAACCTCTCCGTCCCGAGAACAACCAGCCAGTCGCATTTGAGCCAGAGCTCGACGAGGACAGTCTTTTCATGCCGGCAGGCGATGACGAGCGGACATGGGACCCACCCAACTTCGATCAAGATGAAGAAGAAGAGGAGATGCTAGGCTGGGATGCCAGCAACCAACTGCGTGGTTCTGAACCTCAGCCCATGTTTCGAGATAGTAGCAGAGCTGCACCTTCAGCCAAGCAAGCTCAACAAGAGCCACCGTCTCAATCGGATGAAGGCCTGGCGCCTACGCAGCGTTTGTCGCAGGTATGGTTTAGACAGTCTTGGGCACTACGTACACGCTAACCTCAATTTCAGTTGCATGGCATGTTTGACTGAAGAAATTCGTGCTCGGATCTTGCTCTGCCGGCCAGTCGATTCAAGTCTGAGCAGTCAAGATGAAGCTCGTTGCGCATCCAGAGAAGATGCGTGTTACGCCTCCAGATACCGCCAGCTCGTTCCATTTGCCTTTGACGTCGCCTTTCGCATCGGTATGCTCTCCGCAATTACCATGTTCTCCCCAACCCCAAGCTAGAACTTTCCCGTCCAGCGTCAGAGCTAAGCAGTGCTCGCTGCCAGCAGCAACCATTGCTACATCTGGCAAGTCCTGGGCAGGAAGCTGGCCGTGGTCATCGCGTCCCCATGCAAGAAGCCTACCATCATCCTGCAACACGAAGACATTGCCCCACGAGGCACAAACTTGCTTCCAGCCGGGCACATCAGAAGGAGCACTCGCCTTCGTGTTGAAGCGATCTCTACCATCAGGCCCGAGCATTTGCACTTTACCATCTCGCGCATTATCAAACAAGCAAGTAAAGTCTTTTCCGCAAACAGCTCTCTCGACTTTGAACTGCAGCCCGCTTACTCTCTTTGGTGTCCACGAATCGTGCCCGGCGTCTCCCAATTGCCCTTTCCGCCCTTTGCCCCATCCATAAACTCGTCCATCGTCCAGCACAGCAATAACATGTGCCATACACGCCACTACTTGCACAGCTCGCGTCCCTGTCGGAGGGAAGTCAGGAATCCTGGTCAGATGTTTTGCTTCGCGCACTCCATCTCCAAGACCCAACTCGCCACTGTCTCCTGATCCACAAACCCACACTTCATCTCCCCTCTTCCGGACGAGGACAGTTGCAGACCACGTCGCCGCAACGTCCTCCCACTGACTGCTGTAGTCTCCGAGTAAGTGAATTTCTCGGAACATACTCGATGTCTCATGTCCTTCAGTCCCACAGCGCCCATCACTGTTGTCGCCGGCACTGAAGCCCCGACCATCGCTGGAGAGAACGACCGTGTGATTACCACCAGCCGCGATCCGTCTGATATCGGAAGAGACATCTAGTCCCAGAGATTCCGCCGGCACGATTTGCGGTGTGGCCATGTCCTCGCCGTGTCCAAGGCCGAGCTGGCCAGAGCCATTCGAGCCGAGGGCGAAGAGCATTGTCGTATCGTTGCCGTTCTGGCGTGAGTGTTCTTTTGCTGAGCAACGACTATGTAGGAGAAGGTTTCGGTTCCGGCTTGCGATGGCGATGATCGAGATGGAAATCACGCTCTGCAGGCCTGTGCCCGTTCAGAGATGCCGCCGTGAACCATGCACGTGGAGACGGTGCCAATGAATCGCGGGAATCTGGAGTCGCCTGGAGTTTGACGTCACGCTATTTAGCGGATCTCGATGTCTCATGTTGCCCCTTCGCATCTGTTTTTGCCTCGGCGGCTTCAGTTTTGTCGTGAAAGAGTCGCATTTAGAGTGGGGAAGATGCAGATAGGTTTGATTTCTCGATAGTGACACGGCCAAGTGAGTGGAAGTATTGTAGGCACACATGTACCTGGATGTACGGATGCACAGGGGCTTAGCGAAATCACTCGAACCCACCCACGGAATCGGAAACGATGCCCACCCAGCGCAAACTGTGGCTCGACTGATGGCCCGTTTCAAGTCGGCTGCCCTCTGTTTACACTACACTACCAATCCAATCTACCACCATGTGACTTCCACCTCAGCGCCTGCAGCCAGTCTTGTTGCTCTCCCACGCACACCTTCGCCACTCCTTGGCTCATTAGCCCACTGCCTCTCGTTGCCTGCTTGTCACACTGCACCGCTTTTTCCAACACGCGCCAATATTACGGCCCCAAACCCGCCAGCTACTTCACGCCCAAGAATGGCACGCGCTACAACCTGCACCCGGCACACACTCTTTTCTTGAACCAAAGCAGGCTTTCGGACATAGCAGCTGCTGCAGCAGTCGTCAATCCTTTGAAGAGAAACCATAGACACCACAGCGCAACCCACACTCTTTAACACACCCATACAACGACCGCTTCTCCAGCAACAACAGAGCACGAGAAAAGGACAACATGGACACAATGGCACACAACGCGCCCTCCCTCGAAGCCAAAATCGTCGTGCTCGGCGCCCAAAATACGGGAAAAACCTCACTAGTTCACCGCTACGTGCAGAACAGCTTCATCCCGCCCAACAAATCGCAATCAACCGTTGGCGCGTCCTTCCTCACAACCCGCGTCCACGACCCCGAGTCGGGCGCCACAATAAGACTACAAATCTGGGACACCGCTGGCCAGGAACGCTTCCGCAGCATTTCAAAACTCTACTACCGCGGAGCCGACGCCGCCATCCTATGCTACGACGTCAGCGACAGCCACAGTTTCGAGGAAATGGGCCGCTGGCTGGCGGAACTGAGGGAACATACCAGCGGGCAAGGGGAGTTCCCCATTGTGCTGCACGTCGTGGGTACCAAGACGGATATCGTTGCGGCAGACCCGAGCTTGAGACAGGTGCCTTTTGAGAAGTGCATTGGATACGTTGCGGAGCAGCTCTACCCCGAGGCGGTGACAGCCTCGGGGACCGGGAGATCAGATGGTCCTCCGGCTGGGCTAGGATCTTTTGGGAGTCCGCCGCCGCCGACGGTGAGCATTTCTGGCGTAGACGGGAGACACATGGTGGCGAGTCCGCAGAGTAACCGGTCGAGTGGGTTCTGGGGTAGCGAGGCTATATGGGACTGCTGCCACGAAGTCAGTTCGAAAGACGGCGAGGGCATCGACGAAGTGTTCCGAGTCATCACTCGCAAGCTGGTGGACCAGCACGCCAGGAAACTGGAAGCGCTGGAAGACGCACAGTTGCTGGGAGGCAGAACGCCTGGAATCGACGGCGCAGGAAACGCGCCTGGATACTTTGATCTGCCCGGTAATGGGGCGGGAAGTTTCAGGCTAGGTCACGGCGACAAAAGACGCAGCTGGCTGGGATTTCCCAATACACCTGGAGGCTTTACGAGCAACAGCTGGGACGAGGGCGACGCCGAGGTCGAGGGTCCCAGAGGCATACGCAAGGGCAGGTGCTGTTAGGAGCACGAGCAAGACGAAAACTTGCCGAACTTGATTTGATAATGTACACGAAGAGCGAGGCGTTGACGGAGTTTTGGGCATTACGATATTTTGCTGGCTAGGTATTATTTGGCTGATCATCGGGCATAGGAGCAGAGCATTAGCGGCGCCATGTCGCCTGGTACACACACTGTAAGAAGAAGATTACCGCAAGGTACGATTTGTAACATCCATTCTCCTTAAAGGATCCCAAGCACTTCCACTACAGACGTATCTCCATTTACCGGGTCGGATTTGTGAGCATATCACCACGACTTTCCCCATAACGAGTTACCAGAGGCCGAGTCTGCAAAGGAAAACATCGACTGGACGGTCACTTGACTGCATTCGGTTCTTTGCGGAAGACGACACAAGCACAAGCATACGCCTAGTACAATACACCGCGTCTACCTATGTACCTACAATGTCAAACGCCACAGTGCTGCCTACGAGTTTCACTCAGATTTCAAGATTTGCTTCTTGCGCCACAGTGCTTCTGTGGTTACACCCACTTGGTATCCCGCGAGAAAAGCAACGAAAGCGCCTCGAAGTGCGTACATTGACCCGAAGAAGGAAGAAATAATAATTAGGCATTAACTACGTGAACATCTCAGCTCTCCATGCAGACAAGACAGATCCCGCCGCCCATCAAACAGGCCCAACCCTCGAGCAATTACCTCATCTGATTTCCCGCCAAAATACAAAGCGAAAACAAAACCCCCTGGCCGGCGAAGAACACCACCGTCCGCGCCAGCGCCAACCACTTCCTATCTCCGACGACGTACAGCCAGTTGTACAAGGCCCGACTGACCAGGTAAGCAATACTCAGCGAGTTCAGCACCACCTTGCTCAGACCCGCCACATTGCCGGCTACGACCGCGGCCGCGAAGAAGCCCACATTCTCGAGGCCGTTGGCCTGCGCCGCTTCGGCGCGCACGATGCGGTCGCGCTCGGAGGTCGTGAGGGTTGTGTCGGCGGTTGCCTTTGCTGCCAGGGCGCGGGGGAGCAGTAGGTCGATGGGTTTGGACGTTGTGGTTGTGTAGAGGTAGGCGGCGTAGAGGCGGGGCGCCAGGCAGAGGATCCAGGATATGGGGAGGGTGTACATGGAGATGTTGGTTTGGGAGAGGGTAGACATTTTTTCTTTTCTTTTCTTTCTTGTGTTGTCTCGTGTTGGGGTTTAAGTTTGTGACGTTTCCGGAGACTAGACGACTTGCTTGACTGATTGTGCGATTGATAGCGACTTGATTCGGGTGGCGGTTATGGTTCCAGGTGTTGTGATGTTCTCTCCAAGGGTATTCAGGGCTCTTGTGTGTAGGCGGCGGTGAGCGTGCTACTATTGTACTCGTGAATCGTGATGTTCTTTCCAGCGAGACGAAAGAGGGTGTAAGGGCGAATGGATGCTACGTAGGATGGTGGGATACAATAATAACAATAACACAAAACAAATCCAGTCTGTGGTCTGGTCTCTAGGGAAGGCATAGCGGTCATTCCTTCTTTCCTCGACCGCACCATTCGCCTTGTGACCTGAGAGCGTCAGACGGACACACGCCAGGCCCATCCAACGACAGTCCTGGCGCCTACGCCGCGGTAACGTTAGGCTTGGGTTACTTGCTAGTCACTATCCAAGTCGGGCGAAGCGAAGAGATGGCGTCGAGATGGCTTGGTCGGCTTCGTCCTTCGCGGCGCTCGGCAACACAACCCTGAAGACGGCGCCTGCTCAACGCAGAAGCGGGAGCGAGGGAGGGAAAGCACGAGCGCAATATTTCACTTACAACCCCTGCCTTGGAATACCACCTAGTACTGTATAGTACATAGGCAATAGTCTGCTCGGGGGGATAGCCGGCTTGCTATAGCCTGTTGAAGTGTTGGTAGATAGACAACGCCTCGTGTCTGCCTGCCTGCATTCTTGTACTATTGCAATGGGAGTGATAGTAGGATCTGCCTTGTTGTCCTTGCCGAACAGGAACAAGAGTGACACCTCGGTCGTGCCAGTCTTGACTGACTGCCGTCTCCCTTCCGATCCGTTGTCGTCTCGTGTGAGCGCATCTTACCGCCACTGCACCACCTTAGTTCTGGTCCATGCCACTGAATTAAGTCTAGATGAGATGATCTTGGAGGGCCGTACATGTAGTATCTCGCTGGTATGAGTCTTGTTTTGACATAATGCCGCCAATGATACCAGCACATGATCGAAAGCAACCTTGAACCCGATGAGATTTCGACATCTCTCCATAAACACTCTCAATGGCATTCATCCACCCGAAGCACTGAAGCCATCGATACCAGTCCAGTCTTTTGATTGATCTCAGGAGACGTCTATTCGAAAATACGATGCTCTCAATATATCAATATCGATTCAAGCAATTGGAACTCAAGCTGCTGTAACCAACACGAATTTCGATCCCCCGCTTCAAGGCGCGTCACCCAACGCGTCCGTCGTCAATTAAATTGTTCACACCCATTGAAACATAGCACAAAGCCTCATCCCACCCAACGCCACCAGCTAGAAAATGTCGCAATCAGAATCTTACGGCGACACCCACCGCGCCTTCTTGCAAGCCCTCCTCGCCCGTCCAACCCTCACCTTCGCCGAAGCGAAACCCCTCTTAGCCCTCGTCCAAACACAACAGGACCCCTCTCGACCAGTCCCAGACGAAGACATCACCCGGGCAGACTTTGAGCAATATGTGCACGCCGTCAACAGCGCAATCTCGCCCTTCGACATGGAAATCCGCAGCACGGCGGACCAGTCCAACCGCGGCGTCGAAGTCTTCGCCCTCGTGAACACCGTCGGCGACGCTCTGGCGCAGATGGCGACGGTGCACACGGCCGACGAGCTCGCTTTCGTCAAGCGCGTGCTCGACTGCATGTTTGAGACAAACAACACCCGCCGCGCAGAGGTCATGGCCGTCACCGGGCAGCAGGCGCTGAACCTCGCCAAAGCGCCCAACGACGGCAACCGGCGAGCGAGTGGGGCTGCAACGCAAGAATCGCAAACGCAAGAAGCAGCAGCTGGAACGCTGCCGCAGAATGCGAGCCTGACAATGGCGCAAGCAGAAAAGACTCTGCGCCTCCTCGTCTCGGAATCATGGTTCGAGCAGTCAGACCGCGGCTTCTACAGCTTATCGCCGCGCGCGCTCATGGAATTGCGCGGCTGGCTCATCGACACGTACAACGACAGGGAGAACGAGGACTCGGACGACTCGGACGAATGCCACCCGCATGAGAAGATCAAAACTTGCGCGGCGTGCCGGGAGATTGTGACCAAGGGCCAGCGGTGCCCGGATCCTGCTCTCAGGTGTCCGGCTCGCTTACATGCGCATTGCGTGGGGAAGATGTGGCGGGCGCAGGGTAGTAAGGAGATTTGTCCTGACTGTAAGAAAGAGTGGAAGGAACCTTTACATGTTGGTGAGAAGGCTGCGAGAAGGGCAAGGCAGAGTGGGAGTATGGGTGGGAGGAGATCTGGGGGCATGGGTATGGATGGAGCCGACGAAAGCGAGTGATCTCATCATGGTGGGAGTCCGATCGCAGTCTGTTTCTTGATGGTTTGGGGTCTGGTACTTTCAAGCGCGGCGTTTTTGGCGACTATTCCAAGAATCAAAATCCGCTGCATTCTTGCATTCATTGCAACACATATGTGCATATGTGCATGGGTGAATGCGATGTGAGAGCACGCCCGGGAGATCTGCTTCTTCTGACATGACAGACATGAGACATGAAATTATGATGCAACAACGGAGTGTATCCATGAGACTCTTTCCTGGCTGAACGCTGATTTTCCGATTTGTAATTCTCGTCCATCCTCTCCGCTCATCTAGAAGCACGAAGCACCGATTTCAGCAGTGCAACGGGGAGCGAGAAAAGCTCCACACAACCCAGCAGCAGCGCCCTGCTGGATGCGCGATCGCAGCAGCATCCAGCCCAGAGAAAGCCACATAAAAACTCCTTTCCTCGCACCAATGACCGGAAGTAACTCTTTAACGGTAAGACTTCTGGTAACGGGCGCGGGCACCGGGACCGCCGAACTTCTTGGGCTCCATGCGCCTGTTGTCGGCAACGAGGAGGGTGCGGTCGTAGGCGACGAGGGCCTGCTTGAGCTGGTTCTTGCTGTGCTCGTCGACGTACTTCTGGTAGTAGGAGACCTGTGGGTCGGATTGTGGTTAGTAGACGTTCGATGGCTGTCGGATGTTCTCGTTGGGGGGTTCTGAAGTCGTCGCAGAATTCAAGGAATCGGCATGGGTAGACGTACAATGCCCTTGGCAATGGCCTGGCGGATGGCGTAGACCTGGGAAGTGTGACCACCACCACGGACGCGGACGCGGATGTCAATGCCGGCTGTAGCAGCAGTTCGTTAGCATGTTTTCTTTTGAAAGAGTGTCCCATCCCATATCTCATTCCATTTCTGCCTCGAACTCTCGCAATTCCTCCCATAGAGCCCAGATCTTCTCTTTCGCATAGCCTGTCGGCTCCCTGGGCCCACGTCCTTCCCTGCTCTCCATCGCTTCCAACTTTTCCCTCCCTCGCTTCCCTTTCTCTCAGACACACGTACCGAACTTGTCCAGACCGAGGAGGAGGACGGGCTCGTAGACCTTGAAGCGCAGAACCTGGGGCTCGACAAGGCTCAAGGGCTGGCCGTTGACCTTGATGAGGCCCTTGCCCTGCTTGCAGTGTGCGACAGCAGTGGCGGTCTTCTTCTTGCCGAAGCACTGGACAGACTGAACGGACGCCATTTTGTGCGGATGTGTGACGAAGAGGTTTTGTCGGAGAGTCGTTCGCGCGGGCGTCGTTGGGCGGCTGGTCGTCGTTAGATTTCGAGATGCGCTTCGTGCGCTGCTTCCGAGCACAGAATTCGTGGGCGTGGGCCGCCAAGCTCGCCCAACGGCTGCTCCCGCGTTGAACGTCAACTTGAACTTTGGTACTCGTTCGCTATGCGACTACATTGTATTATCGTCCCTTTAGATTGAAGAATCATCCAAATGGAGTCCTATTACGCTCGTTCTCAGCTGCTGTATTCCGCTTCAATGCAACTCGTCTACTCAGAAAAACGGCCCAGTGGAAAAAAGCGTCATAAGAAACGCCTTATCTGCACGTGATCACCACTATTGAACCGGTGTCATCTATTGATATAACCATGCAAATGAAGCTCACAGAATAATACACCGAAATACTCATAACAGTACAATGATTCGCCTCGCCAAGACACTTTTCTGTACGTCGGACGCTTCCCGCACCTAGTCCAGGCTGACTCCGACAATGACCATAGCGCCATGCAGCGTTTTGCCCTCGAGAACAGCGATCACATCCGCAACGAGAGTTTTGCTGTTGGAATTGAGCATATGGCTAGCACCTAGCCTCTTGCACAAGTCGAAGTTGCGAGGTGAGCTGGCTGCGATGACCTCAAAGCCAGATGCCTTTGCCAACTGGATGGCATTGCAGCCCATACTGGTCGATCCACCCCATATGAGGAGTGCCTTACCGGTCGGGCTTGGTTCCAAAGACGGACATGGTAGACGCTGGTTTTTTTCGTACAATCCACCTACGGTCGTTCCGGTGCCGAGAGGGATTGCCGCAGCTTGCTCGTAACTCATGGAGTTCAGAATGATCGATGCCAAATTCTCTGGAAGCACAGTGTGCAGCTGGAATGCACATTCGGCGGGATTATTGCGCAGTTTGTCCACTCCGTTGGCAAATCCAAGCGCTCTATCGCCGATTTTGATCCGTGTAACGCCTTTGCCGACTTCAACGACCTCGTCTGCTAGGTCTATTCCAAGTATCGCCAGGTATTTGAGCCAGCTGTAGAGGAAGTCGCCCACCTCCTACTTCATGCGATCTATGGGATTGACCGCCACGGCATGATTGTGGATGGTGGTGTGTCCCAACTTGGGTGAGCTGTATGGTGCTGAAGCTACTTGAAGCGGTCTGGCTTTGGCGGATGCGAGATATGCTGTCATGTTATCGGAAGGCTTTTCGATGGGCGTTTCAGACATGGCTTGTTGTTCGTAAAGCTCAGGGCAATCGACCGGATAATGAGCAAGATCTCAATGCGAAGAACCCATCTCTCCAAGCATAGGTGAGCCCAAGTATTTGTATTGACATGTTTTGTCACTTTGATAAATGCCCTACTTCGCTCGCATCAAACTCCAGTTCCCAGACTTGCCCGCATGTAGACCTGAACGAGAGGCCGGTTGTATGACAAAGCCATGAATCTTGGTAATTTATACAACATCGATGTTAGAATCTGTCTGTCTCCGTCTAGGTACTCTACGAACGAAGTGGGTCGCCTTCGCAAAAGAATCTCAATCGGGAGGACTGGTGGAACGGACCACGCGATGCAAGATATCGTCTTCACTGCGATTACACAAATGACTGTCTCTTATGTTCTCCACAAAGTCTATGACCCTTTCAATCGTTCGTGTTGTTCCTCTGCGAGATACATGTACCGTCCGTCCATCATCATGCGGAGGGAGATGTGCACTTCTTCGCCTTGACATGGGTGCACATCTTTTACTTTGATTGACCATCAGGATGCAATGGTCATATATCTTGTGAAGACGCCGTCAAGTCTCCGGGGTAGTGACTTCTACCAGAGCGAATCTCGTAAAGCAGGTATAGTAGCTGCTGATCATCAATTAAATGCCTTCTCAAGGTGGACTTGGTTCTCGTGTTCGAATGTGTAGATGTAGCTGCCCAATGGAGCTCGTCAAGATACCATGGATGCCATCGCCAACGAGCTCCTAGAGTCATGTGATGACAACAGACTTGACCGGGCAGTAGAGCTTACTTACAGTAGTCAGTACGACATCTCACTACAACCTGTACCGTACACTTTATGAGACGGTCAGAGAGGTGACAGCACACAGCCTCGACAGCATGTGTATCGGAAACGCAGGGAAGACGCTAGTGGCTGCCTTATCAACGGCCCGTGTGGACCTGCAGCATTTAGACTTTCTGGGGGATTTGTTCCAAGTGTCTTCGTCACGTGCTTGTGACGATAGAACAATACTGTACCTACATGTATTGAGTGAGTGAAATGAGGAAGAAATCAAGCACTCGAAGTCAAGACAATTTAAACAGCTCGTCGTACAGTCGATGTCTACTCGATAGTGCAAGTTTGTCGAATGCGGTTATTTGCCATTGGATGTCAACAAACGAGTCTTGCATCTTGCATCATGCCGAGATGATCGGCAGCGGCTGCCGTTTCGCTCCCATTTGATGAACCTTCTTCTCATATTCTTGTTCTCCGCACTCGTGTGTCGCCTTCCATCTCCAGACTTCCCTCTTCACCTTCCACTTGCTGCTCTTCATTCAACGCAGTCCACCTCATCGCATCATTCCCATCGCCTTTGGTCTGCAGCGCCATTTCCTTCATCACGTTACAGCTGCAGCGCTGGTCGCATCGGTATCGCCACCCCTCAAATCACCACTCCGATAGCGTCGCACAAATACGGTGTGCTTGGCTGGGAGCATCGTAATTATTTGAATCACGACTCACCGGATATGGTACTTACGCGCCAAGGATACTCTCCTCGAGACCCCGACAAGTTTCCCACTGCGCAGCTTCTCCTGCTCGGTCAGTCAATATGCCGTCTACCTTGTTCTACTCCGTGCGTCGGCTAAACCACAAACAGCGCTCGTACGGGTCGCAGAACCGATCGCGATCACCTCCATTTTCCCGTACGCATGGAAGCTCGTCTTGCACTTCGAGATCGGTAACAAGAGTGATGCTTCTTTCTATGCGGGAATCCTCATCGCGGCCTTCGCCCTTGCGGAGGCTTGCTCTTCTGTCTTCTGGGGTGCACTCTCAGACAGGCTAGGGAGGAAACCTGTTGTTCTAATCGGATGCTTAGGCACCATCGTTTCCCTGTTATCTGTTGGGTTCAGCACCAACTTCTGGATGGCACTCGTCGGTAGAGCGTTAGGCGGCGCTCTCAACGGGAATATGGGTGTCATTCAGACTATGGTTGGAGAGATGATCACGAACCCGAGGCACGAGCGTATGTACACCAAGGAAGATTATCATGCAGGCTTTACTGACAACTCGCAGCAAAAGCATATGCAGTCATGCCTTTCGTGTGGTCTGTAGGAACTATTCTTGGCCCGAGCATAGGGGGTTGCTTTTCGGACCCGGCGAAGAACTTCCCAAGCCATTTCACTGCAGAAGGCATCTTTGGTCGCTTTCCTTATCTGCTACCGAACTTGATTTGTTCTGCGTTAATGGTGCTCTCTGTTATCGCTGCGTGGATATTCATGGAGGAAACACATCCGGACATGCAACCGCCCCGCGCTGCAGACATCCCTCACAGACCGAGCATCTCCACCGGCAGACCACTTTTCCCAGCGCAGCCCACATCCACCGGTGCAGGCGCGAATATCGAGCACGAGAGCTACGGCACCTTTGCTCACGTCGAAGAATCAGCAATCGAAGAGGACTGGAACGTCAAAGCCGATGGCACGAGCAGAGCACCCAGCGTAAACGAGAAGACTTTCACCAGACGCGTTATCCTGCTGACCGTTGCTCTCGGAATCTTCACGTATCACAGCATGACCTACGACCACCTTCTTCCGATTTTCTTTCAGGATGAGCGCGTACCGCCCGATGGCACTCATATGATGCACAGAGACTATCAGCCAGGTTCGCTCGCTGGCGGCCTTGGTTTGAGTACTCAAGACGTGGGCGTCATTATGACCGTACAGGGTCTGATTGCTCTGTTCATCCAAGGAGTTGTTTTTCCACTGATGGCGAGCTACCTCGGAATCTGGAGAACGTTCATTGCAGTCACGATCGCACACCCGATCGCCTACTTTATCGTTCCTTGGCTGGTGTTCCTACCGCAGAACCTCCTTTACCCAGGAATCTACGCTTGCTTGACAGTGCGCAACCTGACGTCAATCGTGGCCTACCCAGTGCTTCTTATCCTGATCAAGGAAGCATCGCCCGCGCCAAATTGCCTTGGCAAGATCAATGGCCTGGCCGCCTCAACTGGGGCTGCATGTCGCACCATGGCCGCACCCATAGCAGGATACCTGTATGGTGTTGGTATTCAAATCGATCTAACAGCTCTCGCTTGGTGGGCAAGCACGGCAGTTGCTCTGATCGGCGTAATCCAGGTCTTCTTCATTTCCCAACGCAAGACTGGACCTCAACACGAGGTCCATGTGTCCGCGCCTTTCCACTTCATGGATAATGAAGACCAACCGCGTCGCCACAGGCCTTCTGTGGTCCACATTCGTGTTGGAGGCGACGGTGACGACAACGATGTCGACGAGAGAACCCCTCTTAGGCCAACGAGATCGAACACCCATTGATCGATAAGTGCAACATTCGATGGCACTCCGACATACATCTTAGTGGCACACTAGTTTAGGACTCCCACTATTGTTTTGATATTTTTTTTGTTTTATTGCCTTCTTTTGGACACGGAAAAGCGAGGCGTTTGGTGGGTTTGGGACTCTCTCTTTTTGCGTGCTTCGGAAGGCATTGATGGCGACACAGCACACGATACACGACGCAACTTCGATACCCCGGGCACACATGGAATACGATATATAGAGATCGGTAGAGCACATACAGACTGTATAGAGGGGAACACATCATGTTGGAAACAAGTCTTCCCGTCGCCCAACCTGGTCTCGATCGCAATCAGCTATAACGGAATAGTGTGCAACCGGTACGAGCGGAAATGGCTGTACTTGTCCGCTTCCACGAAATTCATACAACCGTGGGCGCTGGGGTGGCGTTGGAGGATGTTCACGAACTCGCACTCGCTCCAGTGCGTGAGCGTGTGCCTGTCCTGGTTCAACTGCACGTACTCGACGCCGATGCCGCCCAACAATCTGGAATCAGAATCGAACATGTCTGGGCTTATATCACTCTCCTCGCCTAGGTGAATGAATTGCCTCACATCCCGCTTCTGGGTAATGCACACGAGCGTGATCTCGATCGAATCTCTGCTGTTGTAGAGCAAGACCCTCGTCTCGATCGGGTCTGGAATCGGGTCCCTGCTCGTCGCCACGATGGTGCTCTCATGCGGGTTTGTTATGCCGCATCCAGCCATGAAGCGAGCAGTGCACGGGACTGTGTACCCATCCTTGGTTACAACGAGAAGGACAGTCAGCTTCAAACTCTCTTCTGCCGCTGCCCACTCCGTCCAGTACCGGCTCATGTCGTCGAGTATGGATAACCCGGCTGATATGATCGTGAAGCGGTATCCGATCGCGACCATGGACTGTAACCAACGCCTGCTTGGGATGATGTATTTGAAGATGGACATGTACCTCTCCGTGTCTGCCTTTGAAAAGTTGATTCCTGTTCCGACCACGAAGTTTGCAACGTCCATGGGCGCCACTTGGTCCATGATTAAGTCCCTGATGATATCGATGGCTATGAGCTCGGCGATCGTGGTAATTTTGTCCATGATGAGGTTCGCAATCCAGCCCATCATCAGCGAGTTGTACAACCTCAGCACACGATCTAGAGCGCGGGACCAATCTTGATATTAGCCAGCTCGTGACTAGTCCGTTCACTTGTGAATAGATATGTAAGATAGAGTAGGTCGTTGTGATTGAGCTTACCTTGCTCGACGTGTACACTTTCACGTGCACCAAATTCACCTGCCTCGGCTCATTTCCCAGCCCTCCAAGTTGCAAGGTTCCCGATCTGGACGCCATCAACACAAATGTAGTGCAATCTCCGCCCGACCTCTACACAACACATGTCGCGAGAATAGACTACATGTCCTCCAGGCGCCGACATGAACTCCCCACGGCCTGCCAGCGACGATAGTCGCTCGTCTTCCGACTCCAACGGCCTTCCGAAACGCCCGATCGACCCCATCACGCGCACGGCATTGCGATACACCATTAGCCCGCGCGAGTACGAACTGCTGCACCAATACCTCATATCCCGTGCGCCCGAACGAGTGCAGAAGAGAACGCCAAACCCGCCGCGGTATGCAAAGATCACGAAGAGTGCGAGCGAGGCGGGCGATTACAATGTTGCGGCTTTCCGGGCGGCACTGCGAGTCTTTGTTGCTGCGTACTCGGGCTTGAAGGGCTGGGAGATAATATCGCAACAACTCGCCAGCCGCAGGGGAGGAGTACAGTACGTTTCAGACGGACGATTTCCTGAGTGTCTACCAATGCTGACCATCCGTTTTGCAGACCCAAGTCAAAAGCTGTGGCACATCGCCATCCTAATGCACGAATCGCGCTGTCCCTTTCTACTATTCTCCTGTTCCACCGCCTGCTCCATCGCTTCTTCCGTCGTCTCCGTGCATCGCTCCTCGAGGGCTCTGCTGAGCCCTGGCGAGAGCGTAACCCTTCACTGGCACGGATGCTCACGTCGAAGTTCGCGCCTGCAATTGGCTCGTCCTTAGCAGGCCTCTGCCTCGGCGTAAGCCCTGCGGATCAGCTGAGAATCACCATTGCCATCTACACCTTCTCAAGAAGTCTGGAGTTCGGCTACAACGCCCTCTCCGAGTCTGGATACATTTGGCGTAACGGAAAGCCGTGGTGGTTCGGTAGCTGGCTTATCATGCCCTTTGCGTGCGGGCAGCTGTTGCACGCTTTCGTTCTAGACCGAGACTGCTTCCCGGAGAGCTACGGCAAATTCATCCTACGACAGAGCCCCGAGTACATCCAAACAAGACCCGCAGACTATCCTGCGAGCAGGCCATGGCCAGCCACTTTCGACATTGTAGACGCTCTCGCCGGCCTCAGTAAGCTCAAGTGGCCTGCCTTCGTCTCACCCATCTTATTCCCAGGAAAGGAGACTCTCCCTTCCTCTCTCGCTCGGATGAGCCCACTCACCTCCTCCGCGCACCCGCTGATTACACACACCAGCTGTGCCGTCCTCCACCCGAAAGACCCAAGCTGCACGCGCACATACCTCAAATACTTCCTACGAAGCTTCCCCTCCGTCGCCCGCTTCTTCACACTAATCTACGGCGCCTTCGCCATGCTGGCCTACAAATCTCTTCTCAAAAGCCCCATGCCCTTCCTCAACCGCCTGGCCGCGCGGATCCTGCGCATGAGCCTGTTCATCACGGGCGCCATTGGCACGTCGTGGGGTTCCATCTGCCTATTCAACAATTACATGCCTCGAGCCATGCTCCCCACCCAACGCTGGTTCCTCGGCGGTTTCCTTGGAGGCCTGTGGGCGTATGTGGCGAGGACTGGCGAGCGCGGAAACTTCCTGTACAGTCTGCGGCTGTCGATTGACAGTCTGTGGAAGGTTGGCAGGAAGAGAGGCTGGTGGAAGGGTGTGAGGAACGGTGATGTGCTGGTGTTTGTGGCGAGTCTGGCGCTGTTGAATGCTGTCTATGAGGCGAAGCCTGCGGCTATCAGGGGCCCTGCTTTGAGGAAGGGGATGGGTGTTATGAGGGGGGAGGGCTGGGTGGATAAGGCGGAAGAGAAGAAGGGAGAGGCTGATGTCGATCATGTTAAACAAGAGTAGAGGGTTTGGCCGGTGTTTTGTTGGGTTCATAAAGCGAAAGACTGTAATGTATTGTACGAAGAAATTGACGACTTTGTTATTTGTTGAAATTTGGGTAGAAAGTATCAAGTTTTCCATCGTTCGTCTCACAATTATTGGTCTCGTTCATTCACTCCCCATCGTCCAAAGTGGCTTTGGTATACAAGTGATAGTGGGGTATATAGAATCGAATAATGACCCCAAGGCTGACTGACACGCAGCCTTCCTCCATTTAGCATGCTCGCTCGCTAAAACGATAACTCGCACCACAAAGATGGATCAACTAGATCCCAAATGATAACGCCCAACCCGATTCATACCCAAGTCTTCGTCGAACTCATCTCTCATCCCTGCCTGGCCCTCAGTCGCAAGACAAGGCAACAGCGCTGTCAGCCCGCTGTCGCTCCCCAGAATCTCTCACGCCCAAAGCGCCATTCCCTTTGGCGACGCCAGTCGCAGTCTGTCCTGGCCGTCTGGTAGTGACACGCAACCGCCCACTCTCCAAGGCT